>CAJIBL010000076.1_pt1 | contig 126962 bp, 105 predicted proteins | sample 9199351 | NCBI WGS metagenome assembly CAJIBL01 (sample SAMEA7708304, study PRJEB35096) | sediment metagenome | biome: marine neritic benthic zone biome [ENVO:01000025]; feature: sediment [ENVO:00002007]; material: shallow marine sediment [ENVO:03000034] sea grass bed [ENVO_01000059] ...
TCTTCCGTGTGGTTCGGTGAATCAAGCGCGTATCCAGGTGCTTTTCGAGCTTACTGATGTAGGCACTGGCGACAGCTGGCGACAAGCCGAGCTCCTGGCCAGCCTGGCTGATATTGTGTGTACTGGCAACACGTACGAACAGCCGTAGATGATCGATATTCACATCATTATCAACATAATCTAAAAAGTCATTGTATTTATACCCCGATTATCTGAGATATCAAGAAGTATTACACTGCCACTCACACTGATTGCCATACTATGGAGGCAGCAATGAGAGCAATGACAATTACCCGCTTCGGCGGCACAGAGGTTTTTCAGCCAGCCGAAGTCGCAAAACCTGAGCTTAAGGCCGGGCACGTGCTGGTGCGAATAGCCGCCAGCAGCGTGAACCCTGTAGATTATAAAATTCGCGAACTGGGCGAAGCCCTGCCTTTTGCGCCAAAACTGCCCGCAATACTGGGGACGGATTTCGCCGGCACGGTGGAAGCCCTTGGCGAGGGAGTAACAGACTACGCCATTGGTGACGAAGTATATGGCTGCGCTGGTGGATTGGGCGAGCTGCCCGGCAGCCTGGCGGAATACATACTCGCAGATTCACGCCTGATTGCACGAAAACCGAAAAACCTGAGTATGGCCGAATCGGCCGCCCTCCCTCTTGTTGCCATTACTGCTTACGAAGGCCTCGTCCGAGCAAATACAGGCGCGGGTAAAAAAGTATTGGTTCACGGCGGCTCAGGTGGTGTGGGCCACGTAGCGCTTCAACTTGCAAAGCATTTTGGTGCTGACGTTTATGCTACCGGTGGCGGAGCGTAGCAACTGACGCTTATCGAGCAATTGGGGGCGACTGGGATCAATTATAAAGAAGAGAGTGTTGCCGACTATGTGAAAAAACACACCCAGAATTTGGGCTTCGACATAATATACGACTCCGTTGGCGAGAAAAATCTGCTTAACTCGATGCAAGCAGCAGCATTGAGCGGAGCAATCGCTACCACCCTTTCCATGGTAGAGCTGGATTTAACTCTGGCGCATATAAAAGGTCTTTCCCTGCATGTGGTATTTATGCTTATCCCAATGATCCACAATATTGGCCGAGAGCAGCACGGCAAAATTCTGGCTGAGGTCGCTAATATAGTAGAAGCTGGAGGGCTTAAACCCGTACTCACAGAGCGACAATTTACCTTGGAGCAAGCAGCAGAGGCACACGACTATGCCGCCAGCGGCGCTGGCATGGGTAAGGTCGTTGTAAGTGTATGAACAGAACCACTAAATTGGAACCAGGCATGAAAAAAACCATCCTGCTTACTGGTGCCACTGACGGCATCGGCCTAGCGACGGCGCAAAAGCTGGTTACACTGGGCCACCATGTATTGATACACGGCCGCAACGAAGAGAAGCTGAGTTCGACAAAGGCGCAATTGTTGTCCCTCGAAAAAGGTGCGGTGGACAGCTACCGGGCAGATTTGTCTGACTTTTCCCGGGTAGCCGCTATGGCAGGGGCAATTGCCAATGACTTCAAGCAGATTGATGTCATCATTAACAATGCGGGCGTATATAAAACCAACACGCCCATTACCGAGTACGGTCAGGACCTTCGTTTTGCGGTGAACACTCTGGCCCCCTACCTGCTCAGTACGCGCCTGGTGTCTTCGCTCGCCGAGGGCGGTCGAGTGATTAACCTCTCCTCTGCGGCACAAGCACCCGTTGAACTCGACGCGCTGCAGGGAAAATACCCCATTCAGGACCCGTTTAACGCTTATTCCCAGAGTAAACTTGCCATTACCATGTGGTCCCGTCATCTGGCACAGGTCTACGGCAAAGACGGCCCGATAATTGTGGCCGTAAATCCAGGCTCGTTACTGGCCAGCAAGATGGTTAAGGAGGGCTTTGGCATACCGGGAAAAGATATCAACATTGGTGCCGACATCCTGGTAAAAGCGAGTGTCAGTGATACCTTTGCCCGTTCATCGGGGCTGTATTTTGACAACGATATTGGTGATTTTTCAGCGGCGCACCCGGATACGCAGGATAAAAACAAGTGTGAGAAGCTGATTGAGGTAATGAACGCCATTTTAAATACCTATTGACCCGGCGATGGCGGCGCTTCCATGCACCGCCTATTAACTTAACAATACTTATCGCCAAGTTAATAATAAACAGAAGCGTGGGCTTGCATTAAACGAGCTTTACTGCAGGCGTGAATCCGGTATTTGCCACTGCTATACGATGAAAGTGCGTCCCTGCTGGCGACGGTAGCAGTAACAAACACCGAGTCCATGTGCTCATACTTTGTGGGACAACAATGCCCTCACATAAAACATTTTACAACGCCCCGTGCTTCTGTAAAAGCGCATATAGAGATTCGGCCAGCACCCGATACCCCGCTTCATTAAAGTGTATGGAGTCGGATTTGTATTTAGGCTGGCGCAACAAGTCCCCCACCACATCCGCTGCCAACACCAGCTCATACTCTTTTGCCAGTTCTTTATAAAAAGGCGCCACACTGGACAAGAGCTTCTTTTCCGGCACTCCCACCAGCAATACATCTGCGCCATATGCTCTGGCAAGCTCTATCATCTGCGCCAAGTTATGCTTGGTTTGCTGAGAATTACGGTTCTGCAGAATATCGTTCCCACCTTCCAATAAAATAAGCAAATCAACGCTGTTATTGGCAAGTAAATGATCCAGCCTTTCAATACCATCAGCCGTCAGCTCACCAGAAACGCCCCCATTTATGACGTCTCGCCCACTCAAAGCGGCTAGTACACTTGGATAACTTTTAGATTTCTCAACCCCAACACCAACCGTAAGGCTATCGCCAAACGCAAGAACTGCGCCATTTTCTGGTATTGCTTCAAGCTCAAGCTTGCCACACCCCTGGCCCATGCCCCCCACAATGAGCATCAGCAAGATCAGGCGTATCTGATTTCTAATTAACACGGCCACTCCCCTATCTATACAAACTTCTATAGCTTACTAAACACCCGCTGTTTAAGTGTGCAGACTTTAAGAATTAATTAAGGCAGAGTCAGTGCAAACAGAGTACAGGACAACAAGCATTCGCCTGTAAAACCTCAGCTAACTGCAAGCTTAAACGCGACACGCCAGCTCAGAAAACCCTGACGGAAATGACCTTAAAAAAAACCTGCATAAAGAAAACACCCAACTCAACACCCACAAACTAACAAACAGTCACCGTATAGTAATAAATGAATAATTCACGCCATCAAATTAAGCGTTAAACGATCACGCGGGGAAATCTTAGCATATGGGCAGATACAAATATTTTTCGGGAAGCTCATAACAACAAACATACTAATCTTCTAACAATTTCAGATATTTTTATTTTTCTGTCGAAAACCACAAGTTAAAATGTGATGCATTCACAAGCACACAGCCCAAACAAACGCTATAGTTCGCCAGCATTCAGGCTAGCAATTTAATAATATAACAATAAACAATGAGGTCCATAAATGCTCAGGCTCGGCACACTCTTTTTATTGGTAGCATTAGCGGGCAGTACCGCCTATTTATTTAACGAAAACGAACTCCTAAAAGGCAAAGCCCTGGCGTTACGCTCGAAAATTAATACACTGCAATCTCAAAAAAGGGAAACAGACGCAGTTGTGCAACATGCTTTCAAACAAACTGCACGTAGTACCGAAGCGTCCCCAGCCGAAAGAAGCGGCCCATCTGCACAGCCTGACTGCGTCAAACCAGTAGAACGAGACTATGCGACAAAGACGGAACAACTGCAGGTAAACCGCGCGGTTAATGAGAAGTACCAGTTACTATTGGGCAGCCTTAATCTGGCAAGGGAGGAGCGGGAAAGCGTGGTATCTCTGCTTGCCGAGCGGGAGCGCTTGCTGAATGTGAGTACCCACGGCTACTTTACCGACCCCGTAGAATCCGAAATTACGGTTTTGGAGCTGGAGCAAAAGCTGGAAGAAATAGATAGAGAGATCGCACAGGTTTTAGATAGCGAGGAAGCTAAGACATACGAGACCTTAAAGAATTCTGAGTTTGAGCAGTATCAAATTAAGGAGTTTGACCAAAGCCTTCCCCCTGGCGAATTTCTCTCTAAAGAACAGAGCAAGGCAATTCTGCTGGCGAAACTAGACTACAAGAGCGAGTATCAAAACGCCATTTTTCATGCGGCAAAACTGGTTGAAAGCGGGCAGCAGAATGAAGGCTTCTCTGCTTTTGAACAAGCCATAAAAAGCTATAAAACCAGCTACCTTGACAAAGCCCGTAACGAGCTGACTGAACAGCAATTCGCTCAACTGGAACAGTATGAAGAAACGAATTTCGAGGATATGCTTAGCAGCCTGACAGCTGCGTACGAAGAAAGCGAAGACGAATAGATGACGAATACTCATTGCTGTCCCATAAACTATTTCGTCGCCAGGTCAAAGCTCTCGATTTTACAGGGCTTGGAGAATACTAGCTTTGGCGCAGACATGAATCCGGTATTTGCCACTGCTACACGCTGCAAGTACCTCCCTGTAAGCTCTACGCCAGCATCCATCGGCAACTGCTCCTGCGTTGCTCTAATAAGCGCCATCCATGGCGCGATGCTGGCGAAGGTAGCAGTAACAAACACCGAATCCATGCTTTGTGGGACAGCAATAAAAATAATTATAAAAATATCCCGGCATATATACGCCAACAAATTACAAACACATAAACGATTTTATTTAGAGGTGATAAGTTCCTGTCCCACGGAGCTTAGTGGTAAAAAAAACGGGAAAACAACAAACCAACACTTTTACACATAAGGAAAAAACATGTTAAAAAATATCTTAGTCGGTGCACTCACTCTCAGCCTTGCGCTGACAGCGCACGCGGCATCAAACCGTCCAAAAAACTACAAAACCATTTGCAAATCAGATCAAACCTGTAGTGTTAGCGGCTCTACCCGTGTCGCTTTTGGCGCTTCCGACAAATTCACTTACAAAACCTTAAGTGGTTCATTCAAATGTAATGTAAGTACTTTTGGAAGCGACCCCAATCCGAACAAGAAGAAAAAAGAATGCTCCATACCCAAGAACAGCTCTGGCTCTTCAGGCGGATCATCTAGCAACAGCGGATCATCTAGCAACAGCGGATCATCTAGCAACAACAGCTCATCAAACTCTTCTGGCGGTAGCGTGAAATACGTTGTACGCGCTCGTGGTGTTTCAGGTAAAGAGAAAATCAGCCTGAAAATTGGTGGTTCCACAGTTAAATCATGGACATTATCAACAAGTGTTAAGAATTATTCAGCAAGCAGCAGTCGTTCTGGCAGTGTTGCAGTAGCCTACACAAACGATGGCGGCGGCAGGGATGTTAAAGTTGATTATGTTTCGGTAAACGGTTCAAAACGTCAATCCGAGCATCAAAGCCAAAATTCCGCAGCCTGGGGTAATGGCCGTTGCGGCGGCGGAAGCAATACCGAGTGGATGCACTGTAACGGCGAAATCGTCTATGGCAACTCTTCTGGTGGCTCCAGCAGCAATAACAACAATAACAACAATAACAACAATAACAATAACAGCAGCAACAATAGCAGCGGTATCGGTTCCAAGTGTACCAGCTCTAAAGGCACGGTTAGGCTGAGCTCAACTAAAGTTGTTAACGGTACTTTTGACGGTGGCTGTAAAACATACCTGCCAACCTGGGGTGACTGTGGTCAGAAGGAAGGTCAAGCACCTGTATTCCGTGTAAATGGCGGCACCTTGAAAAACGTAATTGTCGGTAACCGAGGCGACGGCATTCACGTTTATGGCAATGCTACGATCGAACACGTAACCTGGCCTGACGTTTGCGAAGATGGCCTTACTGTTAAAAAAGCTGCAACAGTAAATATCCGCAATATCACCGCATCCAAAGCGTCCGACAAGTTCATCCAACTTAACGCGAAGGCAACGGTTAATGTTTCCAAAGCAAAAGTAAATGATGTTTTGAAAATGTTCCGTGAAAACGGCGGCAAGTGCTACCCAGTCAAGGTCAGCGTTAAAGATTCAGATCTGACAAAAGTACGCGAAGCTATCTTCCGTACTGATTGCAGCAAGAGCACCTTCACTATGTCCAACACCAAAAGAAGCAATATTAAGGCAGTTTGTAAAGGTAAAGGTAAGTGTAACTATTAATTTGTAGGAAAAGTTAGTACACGCCAAAGCCCGCTGACCCTAGCGGGCTTTTTCTCATCCAAATAAAGCGCTCGCCAACACCGTGGTTCACCTGTCGCGATCTGGAACAACTTCGCGCACACACAGCACGCCGCTACCTTCATGCTGCATTGCCGTGGCCTACGCAGTCTAAGCTGCTAGAAACAGTCACGGAAAAACACTCACATATCGCGCTAACTGAAGCACCTGTTAAGGGCGATAGACACAAACGCTCGCCATTTAAAATTGAACATACTTTAACGGCGCGCGTGGTACCATTCGTGCGTTTAATCGCCCGCCAGTAATACAGACTAATCCATTTTTCATAAGCAGCGTATAGAGTGAGTCATGCCCGTACGCAATCAGGAGATTTGATGAAAAATCGTGCAAGCCTATTAGCCGCCGCTGCATTTCTATGCATAAGCACCCCTCTCAGTTTCGCCAGCGGTACCATACGCATCAACATTATCGATGACCAAAGCCGCCGTCCCATCGAGAATGCTTCGGTCTCGCTGATCGCGCGCGATGGCACAGAAGTCAGCTATCAAGCGAATCAGGCTGGAGCGCTTGTGATCGATAACCTGGATGCCGGACTCTATGATATACGCTTGAGCCACCCGGGCTACCTGCCACAAAGACTCCCCAGCGTGCGTGTCATCGACGAAAAAACCACCCCTCTTAAAGCCGAACTCGCGGTATTTAAAGGAAACATAGAAGAAATGCTGGTACTTGGCAGCAAGGACAGACAAAACTTTCTAAGCGCCGTGAGCAGCGGCGAAAAAGACCGCGAAGCACTGCGCAGTGCTGCCGGTGGCGGCGCAGACGTACTGCGTTCTCTGGATGGTTTACCCGGCCTGTTTTCCGATGGTGGCTTTTCCACCTACAACGTGCGCGGTAACAGCCCCAGGTCCAACCTAATACTTGTTGACGGCATCCCCTTTGCCAATGTTGTGCATTTCAATGATGCGTTTGGCTCAGATGAAGATCTGGAAGGCGGTGGTCGTTATTCTGTATTCGCTCCCAACATTATAAACAGTGCCAAATTTCAGCCCGGAGGCTGGGAGCCCGCCTATGGAGGCCTGGCAGGCTCATTATTACAACTGGAAGTTGCCGAGGGTAACCCGGAAACGCCCTCCTTCACTGTTCGCTTCGATGTAGCGGGTTTGGAAATTGGCTACGATGGGCCAAGCTATGTGCACGACAATACATCTGTGCTGTTTTCTGCGCGCGCTCTGGATTTCACCAACCTGTTCGAAACCATTGGCCTGGATGACCTCGGTGAACCCAGCCTTACCGATATTATTATTAAAACCAGTACCCAGTATGACGACGACGAAATCAACTTGCTGTTATTACACTCCACCGAAGACTACAAACGCGATGTAAAACACGCTATCGCCTCGGATGAGGATGGCACAGGTGAATATACCGATGTCAGCATTGGCAATAGCACCCGTGATAATTCACTTTACGCTCTAAGTTGGGATCATTTGCTGGACAATAAGGGCGAGCTTATCCAGCGCCTCTACTACCGCTACTACGACGAAAATTCCAACTGGGGCGAGTCCTATCCCGACTTTATCCCCATCGGCAGCCCGGCCTCGGAAGTTCCCGCCCGCCCGGAAATTCTACTCTCCGCAAGGCAGGAAAAAGAAACCGGCTACCGTCTTGACTTTAACCTACCAAACAGACTTGGGCGTTTCGCCACAGGTCTTCGTGTAAGCCAGCTGGACCTGGATTTATCACTGGACTTACAGGAAGACTGGATAGGCTACGAATACACCTACCTTGATCAAACCCCTTCCCCGGAGCAAAGGTACATCGTTCTTACGGAAGACAATACCGACAATATTTACCAACAAAAAGAGACCAATTACACCCTTTATATCGATCAGAATTTACCGGTAAATAACTGGGAGTTCCGCGCTGGTCTGCGCTACGACAAGGATAATTTTTCCCAGCAAGATATTTATTCTCCGCGCGCAGCAGCAACCTGGCTGGCTTCCTCGCAGTTACGGATCACCGGTACAGTTGGTCGTTACAACCAGACACCCACCTTTACTCAGCGCGCCAGCGCGCCGGGAAACGCCTTGCTGGAAAATGAAATCGTCGACCAGTTCAGCCTTGGCTTCGCTTACACCCTCGCCGAGGATCTGGAATTTTTTGTCGAACCTTACTATCAGAGCATGAGTAAGCTGATTGCTCAACCGCAAAACAGCCTGCGAGAAAGAGTGAACACGGGGGAAGGGAAAGCATTTGGCTTTGATTCCGCGCTCACACGAAGCTTCGCTGATGGCTGGTCAGCCAATATCACGTATTCCTACAACGACTCCCAGGTAAAAGACACACCCGATGGTGAATATTATGACGCTGACTTCGGCCGCCCCCACAGCGTTAGCCTCGGCGGTATCTGGGAAATTAATGAGCGATGGAAAATTTCCGCCCGCTGGAAATATGCGTCAGGCAGACCCAGTGATAGTTATGTGGTACACGAAGATGTGCTCGGGCCGGGGGAGCCCCTGCGCTACTCACGGGAAACTGTCGCATTTAATACCGGACGCTACGGCGCCTACAATTCCCTGAATATGCGCCTGGACTATCGCCGCGCCTTCGGCAGAACAAACGTCATTGCATTTGTCGATATCATCAATATGCTTGGCGCTAGCAACCCCAGTAACACGGGTTTCAACGAACGCAACGGGCAGGAAGTTGACAGTGACGGCTCAGCTGTACCGCTGGTTGGGCTGAGACTGGAATGGTAGGTTTTTCCAGAGCATCAGCTGCTGCAGCGCGCTAAGGGCTGCTTGCTCTCTTTTTTTCCAATCAGGGCCTGTTATCTCCAGCAGGTGCTGATTGAAATGCTTGTAGCTCTTGCGGTGACACTGATCGAGCTTCAGCCTTTGCCGCTTATTCATGCGCGTGCCGTCCTGAGAAAATGGCACAGAACTATCAAGATAAAACCGCAAATCTGCCCTATTACTGGTGTAGATACCTTCAGGCAAATCCATAAATTTACCAAAAGCATAGGCAGCATAACCCTGGGTTATATAAACATCTGTATCTGCCACAACAAAAGGCTTTAGTGAACTACGTCCATCGTCAAGTAGCTGAGCGTGCTTATGCGCCACTTTTTCCAAATCTTCGATGCTGAACCTGCGAGAATCTGGAATCAACTCTCTACCTGCTTCGTTGACCAGAAACGATGGAAACAAGTCTGATAGCATTTTTGCCAAAAGGGTTTTACCAGTAGATTCGCTGCCGTTAACAGTAATACATCGCTGAAAAAAAGCCTGAACAGCTACCGGCAAATATTCCCAGTTCAGCAGCAAATCCTTCCTTATATCGGATGCGCTAACAGGAAATATACTTCTTTCCGGGTCGAAATATTTATGCTCAAGCCCCATATACTCCGCAAGGTACTCACCGTATAACTCCGAACTCACCAACAATTCAGCACCGGGAACCAGGCGTTTGAACTCCCCGGACCAGAGCAGAGAGATGGCCCTATCAGAGACGGATGAATTGGCAAGAACATTTTCATCGTAGGTGCAATTGATAAGCTGAATATTACTTAAGCCGTGAAAGGTAGATCTGATCCACGCACTGCGGGTCTCTGTGGCAATGCTTTCTTTTTTGCTACCACAAACAATAACATTGAGTTTTTGGCAATACATAGAGGCAAAGCGAATCATCTCAACATGGCCGAGATGTAGCGGGTAAAACTTACCGAAAACAAAACCTTCCTTAAACATTAACCACAGGCTCTGTTTTTGATAGTAAAAGCGCTTGGCAACGCCAGCGGTAATAGCCATAACAGGCCATGACCAAAAAAACGATATACTCTATTGATACCAAGTATATTTCTCTGGAATAAAAAAGTGCAACACTGACAATATCCACCGCAATCCATAAAACCCAAGCTTCTACGGTTTTTCTAGCTAATAGGGTAATGGCAACAACGGAGGCAACCATAACCTGCGCGTCCCAATAGGGACTGGCAGCAGGTTCACTAAAAACGGCTGGCGCTATAATATGCAGGTTTCCATTTAACACGCCAATCAATAAACCGGTAGTAAGTATAAAAATCGCCAGCACAGCAAAGCGTTTCCAACCAAGGCAATGAATTTTCTTGCGCTGTCTCTTTGAGCGCCAATGTAGCCAGCCATAAACGGTCACCACGAAGAATATTACCTGCAAAAACATATCCGCATAGAGCTGTACCTGATAAAAAAGCAAGAAGAAGCCCCATTCGTTAACGATTCCTGAAGGCCAGGTAAACACATTCTCCTGGGTTGCCAGATAGACTGACGCCAGCCCAAAAAGTGTTGCGAGGAACTCTAAATAGCTGACTGGATACCCCAGTATGCTGAAGGCGATAAGCTCAACATTTAACACTGTTCTCTACCATGCAAAGCTGCTAACCAACAAGAAATTCATGGGGGCGCCGACAAAATAGCCTGGCTCCCCGTATATATCCATGGAGCCGGACCTGAGATACTTTTTGTCGAAAACATTATTAACATGCAAACGCGTTTCTACCTTTCCGAAAGTGTAACCCAAAAAAATATTGCACGTCGAAAAAGCATCAATCCGCTCGGTATTCGCTAAATTGATATAGGATTGCGACTGGTGCTGTAACTCAAAACTTAAAACGTATCGCCCGACACTATAGAACATGCTGCCATTGAACAGCCATTTTGGCGTTAGTACAGGAAGAAAGGAGTTCCCCATATCTTTAATTTCACTATCTGTATACGCCAGTGAAAATCTCCCTTTTAAGGAGTGAGCCAGCCGCACTGTGGCGGCGCTCTCAAGCCCCTGTCGTATACTTTTATCCACATCCTCGTTCAGCAGAAGTCCATTTGGACCAAAACCGCCATTGAGCGTGATCTCATTGGAGAAACTCATATGAAATAAATTTACAGACCATTCTGTAAGCTCGTTTACAAACCGGACTCCGGCTTCGTGATCCACCACCCACTCTGCTTCAGTGACAAAGATTAGCGGCTCTCCACTTTCATCCAGCTCCAGATTATCATTACCTCCAAAAATATCCGTACGCGTCGGCTCACGACCTGTTTTCCCAACACTATAGTAAACACCCCAATCTCCATCTAAGGCATAAGTTATTCCCAAACGTGGATTAATAAAACTCCACTTATAGCTATCAAGCGCTACACTCCCATGGTAATCGAACTGAGTTTGTCGACCCTGCAAATCAGCGTACAAGTATAATTTATCCCTACCATAGGCAAGTTTTACAAAGGCGCTCTGGCTATCTTTGTAGCCGGTATTTTCATAGAGAAAACTATCTCCGGTTTTCTCCTTCCCCTCGTGTACCCGCTCGTAGCTGTTTACATGCAAACCCGCGCTAAGACCAATAGATTGCGCTTGGTGGCTGATACTTGCAAAAGCGCCAATGAACTCCGACGCAAGCGCGTAGTTATATACCTCACCGGGCTCATCTATCTGCAAGAAGTTATTGAGGACGAAATCATAATTCCCCTTTAGCCGGGTATAGTAAGCCTGCACCACCAGCTCAGTGTTATCACCCAAGGGCTGCTCACGCCCCAGGCCTACCAGGCTCTGAGCGAATGTATCGTTCTCGTCTCTGTTCGCGTTAGTTTTGCGATCCTGATCCAGGTCAGACTGCCCCACCCCCAGCCAGGCAAGTTTGTTTTCCTGCCGGCCAGTAAATGCCAGCAACCTCCATTGCCCTTGTGCATCATCTTTTTTTGCACTGCCTAACAGAGAGTAAGATTGGTTAGCGGAATCGTATTTATAACCATCGCTGCTTACTCCCGAAGCTAACAAATAAAATGACTGCTTACCACGCTCGCCGGAACTATATTCAATATTACCGCCAATACTGGAGAATGAGCCCAGCTCCAGGCTGAGCCTGCGTTTTTCCGGCTGGGTCAAATCTGCGGAAGTCAGCTGTACACTCCCTGCAAAGCTGGCGGTACCATTTTGCGACATTCCAACTCCTCGTTGCACTTGTGCTGAGGAAAGAGATGCGAACACACCAGGGTAGTTCGAAAAATACACACCCTGATCCTCCGGTTCATTCAATGGAATTCCGTCCAAAGTCATATTGATACGCGTTTGATCAATGCCCCTCATTCGAAAATAGGAATACCCCTGATACGATCCAGAGTCGGAATAAATACTTACCGAAGGAGTTTTATCCAGTAAAAATGATGCCTCCTGCATGGGCGGGTGCTGCTCCAACAAACTTACTTCAACATCAATAAAGGAAAAAGGCGTTTGTTTCCCAGCGGTATAAAGAGGAGCCACTATCACCTCCTCGATCTCGGAGGCGTGGATCAGAGAGGATAATAAAAAAACAATAGCAACAGCGTAACTACCATGTTTCATATTAATCAGTGCCACTTCCCTGCTCTTGGAGCAAGGCCGTTATAAGCCATAACATCGGTGCCTGCCCGTGAAAATCACCTTCCACGGTGGGACGCTCCAGATAGTAACTTTCCTTTTTACTTTGCCCGGTGCCTACGCAGATATTCTTAATTTTTCCGTTATTGGAAACCTGCTCTCGAAGCCCGTACCAGGCTTTGATGACTGCAGGTTTATAGGTGTCTGACTCCAGAATGCCGCTCTGCACACCAATCAACATCGCCCAGGCAAACATTGCCGTGGCCGAGCTCTCTTGCCAGCTGTCCGGGTTGGTTATCAGCTGCCGCCACATGCCATTACCACTCTGTAGACTTATCAGGCTTTTCATCATTTTTTTGTAGGAGGCAGAAATTACGGCAAAATCGGGGTGAGTAGACGGCAATTCTGTGAGCAGTTCAGCAACCCCGGCAGCAACCCATCCATTTCCTCGCCCCCAAAAGAAAGGAGCTTCGGGCCCGTGCCAGAAAAGGCCGTTTTCCTGCTGTATTTTCTTTAAATACTCACGCGTATTCAGTGCGGCTCTATTGAGGTAATTTTTATCCCCCGTTACGCGATAGGCCTGCATCTGAATGGCATTGATCATATAAATATCATCAATCCAGTAGCGGCTCTGGGAAGTCATGCCATTGGCAAGGGGCTTCTGCCACTGAGCGTCGGCCAACTCAAGCCCTTGAGTTTTAAGTGCGTTTTTACCTGTGGTTTTATAAATTTCAAGCGGCACGATGCCAATTACACTGCCATCCACATGATGATAGGCTGCCAGAGTGTCGAAGTCGGGAATGTTGCGATACTTCTTCTGTAGCTGCTTTAAGCGCTGCTTATCTTTTATTTTATCCGAAAACTGCAGCGCGCCATACACGGTAACCGCTTCTGCATAATGGAAGCCTGTAAAGCGTTTACTGTTGTACCACATTAAATCTTTGCGATTGAGCAGGTCATCAACTAACAGTCTGCCAACCTGCTTTAATTCGGCAACATCAGGGCCAATGGAGGTATCTTGCTCTGTTTCGGCTTTGTCTTGCAACGATTCCAGATTTTGACTGTGCACGCTACACGATATAAAAATAAAAAAAATCAAACTAAAATTCTTCATAATCTCCCCTTTTATTAAAACCAAACACCTCTTGAGTTAACACTTAAACTTCTGCAAGGCATCGATCAAACAAAGCCAAGCTCACAGCAAACGCTACCAGTGCACCAGCCAATATTTTTTTAGCCAAACCAGGTTTCTCAGCGATGTTTTTACTGCATATCGAAGATATAAACTTGGCAATAATTATTGTTAAGTTTATAAGCGGTGCACGGACGCGCCGCCATTGCCCGCAGGGCAATGTAAGCCCTTGAAATACCAGTAAATTCACGCATTTACGCCAGTAGTTCAAGGGCGCGCAATTATATAGATAGGATCATCTATTTAATTGCCGGGTTAATAGTAGCGCAAAACATATTGCACCCTCTTTCTATAGAGCAAGCTACGAAGCCATAAAAAGGTAGGTTCTTGGTGAATGCTTCACTAGCACGCGCTCCCGCTTAAGCTTTGCTACCTCCCTGCTTACACTCTCTCTTGTGGTATTGATAATTGCGGCAATATCCATCGCTGCAGGTAGCTCAATCACTTTTCTACCCGAATAATCGCACTCTGACAGAATTTGCAGCAAAGCGCTAACTCGCTGCTCTACACTGCCACAGCACAGGCGTGTCAGCCAGTAGTCGGCTCGCTGCAGGTTTTCATGCCATTGACCGAGAATGGCTCGCATTAGGCCATGGGATTTTTCCAGAATACATCGCAATACCTGCACAGGTATTCGGCAAACTACCACGCTGTTTACAGCGCTTAATCTGTGAGCGCTGTTTTTCTCCAGTAATGCTTCCAGGCCGAGCGCATCTCCCGGTTTAAACAAACGAACCACACGAGGAGCCTGCTGTTGGTGAACAATAGCCGCCTTGACCAGACCTTCACTGACAATAAAAACATCGTGCACGGGTTCACCCTGATAAAAAATATCAGCACCAGCGGCAAATTCAAATTGATCGATAGCTGGGGGCAAGCTTGCCAGCTCCCCGGGGGAAAGGGATGCAAATAGCGAGTGTTTGCGTTTCCTGCAGCTTTGGCAATTCGCACGGCCAATCCACTTTGCACAGTTCCGTCTTTCAGCAGGGTCTGACATAGCCCAACCTTTTGATGATGAAACGCTAATTCTAACAAAAAAAAGGCCCCGTAATGGGGCCGAATACTTGATCAACTGTCGCTTCTATTAACCTAGCTATTTAATTGCAGGCCCACGAAACACTGGCGCAAATGTATGAATTTACCTGTATTTCAAGGGCTTACATTGCCTTGGCAATAGCGGCGCTTCCGTGCACCTATTGACTTAACAATAACTATTCCAGCGTCCGTGGCAAAGAGAGCAGCGTTTGTCAGCTGGAGATAGTGTCTTTGCTTAGGGCTTAGATTGAAGCCTTCCTGCGAATGATTTTCACTGCGTCTCTGGGAATGAATACTTTTCCGCTTTCTGCGCCTTCGGGCAGTGCCATATCACTAGGGGCCTTTGGCGCATACACAACGAGACCGCGAAGATTGTAGGTCTCACCGTTTATCTCAAGAATATCTTTGCTTGTAGGCAGTGATGCATTGCCGATACGCAATACCGGGTTTTCGCTGTCAGTAACATCCAGCGTCGCCTGGGGGAATGCTTTTTTTGCATCCACGAAAAGGCTGCGGTTTGCGCGGCTGAGGTTTACACCGAGCGCCTTGGAGGTAATATCAGCGATTTCGGTATTATCAATAACACCGTAGGCTTTTCTGCTCCCATAAACCCACAGTGGCACATCTTCACCGGTATGGCCGTATGTCGTCCAGCCAAACACCGTATGATTTTTACTGACGACTGTGTTCAGTGCATTTCCGAGGCCAAGCGATGCTTCCAATGCAATGATTTCTTCTACGTCTGACTCACTAAGCTGCAGGCCCCAGTGCGTTTCTACGTTAGATACAAGCGCCTCTTCAAAGGAGATACCCGCAGCAAGGTCATCATTGATATAACGTGTAACAACGTTGTAGGTCATACCGGTGCTGCTGGTATGCATTTTACGCAGAGGCCCTAGCAGGTCTTCAACGGTAGTGGCCGTATAGGGTGCCATCGCGTCCTTATGCCCAATGGTCATGCCACCGGTATTGTGATCTGGCACTGCGATGACCAGTGTATTCCCATTGCGCTTGGCAAACTCAACGGCAGCGGCATAAGCTTTTTCAAATGCGATGAAATCCGTGAGCATATAGTAGGGATCATTGGCATGACCCGCCCAGTCCACCTGACTGCCTTCCACCATAAGAAAGAAGCCGTCTTTGTCCTGCGACAGCATTTCGATAGCTGTGCTGGTCATTTCTTCCAGTGAGGGTTGAGTTGGTGCAAGCTCATCGCGATCCACGTCCGCAGTCATATGACTGCTGGCGAACATACCCCAGGCTCTTGTGCTGCTGATATTGTCCAACTGGTCTCTGGTTTCGACGAATTCGTATCCGCGCGCAATCAAAGTTTCCACAAGGTTTTCCTTGTCGGTACGCTTGCCACCTTCTGAAATTGGCAACAGATGACGCTTGCCTCCGCCAAAAACAACGTCCATATCCTGGTATACCAGATGCTCCATTAATTCGTTATCCATGCCTCGGTCATGAATATGCGCTGCATAGGCTGCCGGTGTAGCATGGGTGATTCTGCTGGTAGAGATAATACCGGTCGCCTTGCCTTTGAGTTTTGCAGCTTCCAACACCGAGGCCAGCGGACGGTATTGCATGGATGCATCGGGAATTTTTTCTGTTGTCAGTACATCTTCCGAACGGGGACCAACGCCTACAAAACGCACCGTTGTTTTATGACCGCTGGCAAAGGCAGTAGCTGCTGCCGCTGACCCCGTGATAACAGAGTTCGACATATGAGTACGTACCATCCCGGAGAAATCAGCATCCATAGCCAGAGCTTCACCCTTCCACCAGCGAGCGAGCGTGGCAACCGTTTGTGCAGTACCGTCTGGGATCAACACAATGACATTTTTATATTCACCGCGATTGCAACACTTACCGTAGCCGTAGCCCTTGTCCCAACCTTCGTGCCATGATGCCGAGAGAGTTCCCGCAAAGGTGAGCCCCACAGCGCATGCTGCCAATGACATTGCGCGTAATAATTTATTTTGTTTCATACCGCTTCCTCTTTCGTAAAGTTCATTGCATTTCCGCTTGTGCAAAACGAATGGCACAAGGTCGCCGGTATAACAACACCCTGGCACCACAATCTTTTTTACGACATTTTGAAGATACGGTTAAAACTGATACAGCTCACACTTGGCAAACTGGCAAAGTGATATAGCTCACTTTGGTAGCTGTCAGTAGCGACCAATGGACAAGGGGTTTACAGCTAAATCGCATACATGGGCTTAATCAAAGCCCGACTGGGACAATTTACAGGCACTTAGGCTCAAAAGTTATAAACATCACCCGCCCTTCCCCTCTCAAGTTGTCAGAATTCGCTCGTTACAATTGGTTACTTTTCATCAAACCGACTAGACTTTATTGTTAAACAAGTGTACCAACTATTTGAAAAGTGGCCTTTGTCGTTAAGAAGCCGAGCCCTGCAGGATGGAACGCAACAGGTGCCAAAAGGGTATTACAGAAGCATTTACGGGCTGTTTAATGTTCAGCAGCAATGAGTCTTTGCTGGATAAGCCACAGAAGGAAGAATGAACTGCTTGTATTAAGGAGAATGCGCAATGAAGCTCTACACCTTCGCTCTTTTATGCTTTGTCGTGTTACTGGCGGCATGCGAAAAGGGTTCAAAAACCTCCACACCTGCAACAACTGCAGAGGCAAAACCAGGCCCCACACCAATACCCGAATCCAATTTAGTGTTGAACCCCACGTCATTTCCACATGTGGAAATTCAGCAAAATGCGAACCAGGAACTTTCGTTCAGTGTAATCAATGAGGGGGATCACGCGGTAGATTACCTGGTGGAATTTCTATCCGTCGAGGCCCCTGTAAACACCACTGCTGCCGAACATTCTGAGCCAGCGCCCTATCAGGAACTGGCAAAAGGAGAGAAAGACCCACGCCAGGGGCAGGTGGTTGTTCAGGGAAACGGTGGACCAGATACCTTCGGATACCAGTGGGTAGATAGCCTTGACCCCCATGGCCCCATTTTCGCGTGGCAGGATATCAGCGCCACAGGCACACCAATCACTGAATTAGGGAGTGACAGTGATGATGAAGCGGTTAGCAATATTCCCATTGGCTTTGCCTTTCCGTTTTATGGCGAACAATTTACTCAATTCCACTTGAGTTCCAACGGGTTCATTAGTTTTAGTACGCTTACAGAAACCGGCTGTTGCAGTGGACAGCCCTTGCCTAACGACGATTTCAACAATCATTTAATTGCCCTGATGTGGGCAGATCTGCACCCCCAAGAAGGCCGCGTTTACTATCAGACATTTGGCAACGACCGTTTTGTCCTGCAGTTCGAAAATTATGGCGATTACCTTGGGACCATGACATTCAACGCCCAGATTATTCTCTATGATAGCGGCGACATTCTCTTTCAATACCTGGATTTAAGTGATACTGGGTATCCGCCCTTCGCCAGTATCGGCATTGAAAACCGTGATGGCAGTGATGGATTGCAAGTGGCCTTCAGCGATTCTTACCTGCAGTCTGGCTTGGCGGTGTTGATTAGCAGCAGCTTTGCCAAGTGGCTTGAAGTGGACCAAAGAGCGGGCAGCCTGGCAGCAGGTGAAAGCAAGTCCCTTAATATTAATTATCGTGGCGATACAGACCTCGGTAACTACCTGGCAAAAATGCAAATAAAGGCCTCTTCTGACCGAACAACACTGTTAGATATACCCATTTCCATGGAGGTCACGAGGGATATCACCCCGCCTGCAGCTGTTTCGGACCTTGCTGTAACAAAGTTAAGCTACAGCGATGTAAGCCTGGAGTGGACAGCAATCGCCAACAGCAAGGTTTTTAGCGGGGCTGTTGATCGCACGGAGCTGCGCTACAGTACCAGCCCTATTACTACTGAAAACTGGCAGGCGGCTGAACTGTTCAAGCAAAAGCTTTCGCCAAAACTTGCGGGAGAGAAAGAAAGACTCCAGGTAACGGGCCTGGAACCGGAAAAACAATACTATTTTGCCCTGCTCAGTTTTGACCAGGCGAACAATGCATCTCCTCTTTCCAATGTGGTTGAAGCCCACACTTTGGCCCCGCCTGTTGCGGCTGTCACCGCAGATGCATTTACACTGAACATGGTAGAAGGCAATACCGACAGCATTTACTTCACCCTGCAAAACAATGGCGTTGCCGACCTCCAGTTCTCCTTGAAAATTGAACAACAAGATCAAGGGGCCAGCCTAAACCCCAGCCTTAAAAACGGAACAGTTCTCGCCAAGTTGAGTCCCCACAAAAGCATGGATAATCAGCAAGCTTTAGCCTTGAGCGCTAAAAAAGTGCGGATGCAGCAACTACCACAGGAAGGAAGCTTTAGCGGGCGAGAAATTATTGTGCGCTTTGCCGTCGGTATTGAACAATCCGAAAGCGAGGCCCTGATGCAGGAATTGGAAGCGGCGAGAATTAAAACCATACCAGCACTAACTATCGAAGTGTGGAAGCTAGCCAATGAAGATGCAATGCTACGCGCTATTAATTTACTTAACGAACACCACGCCGTTATCTACGCAGAACCTAATTATAAGTTGTCAGCAAACATTATCCCGAATGACCCTGAATTTTCTGAACTATGGGGCTTGCAAAACCTTGGGCAGAGCGGCGGGCTCGTTGGTGCAGACATTGGTGCCAGCTCGGCCTGGAATGTTGAAACAGGTAATCAGGAAGTTATCGTCGCGGTTATCGACACAGGCATTGACTACCACCACATAGATCTGGTCGACAATATCTGGGTGAATGCCGGAGAAGTACCTGGCAATGGCATCGATGATGATGGCAACGGTTTTGTCGACGACATTCACGGCTATAATTTCGTCGCAGATACCGGCGACCCAATGGACGACCATAATCACGGCACTCACTGTGCCGGCACCATTGGTGCGCGCGGGGATAATGGCGAAGGAGTGGTTGGCGTAAATCACCAGGTACGCTTAATGGCGGTAAAATTTATTGCTAGCTATGGCGGTGGTGAAACTGACGATGCGGTTGAGTCTATTATCTATGCGGTGGACAATGGCGCACATATCCTGAGCAATAGCTGGGGTGGCGGTTTTTACTCCAACGCACTGCAAAACGCCATTGAATACGCCCAGGCCAACGATGTTTTATTTGTCGCCGCTGCAGGTAACTTTGGTTCGGATAACGACAGGTTTCCCAATTACCCCAGTAATATTGATTTGGACAACGTTCTCGCTGTCGCAGCGTCGGATCACAACGATGAACTGGCAAGCTTTTCTCAATATGGTTTAACAACGGTTGATATCGCCGCCCCAGGCGTGGATATTTTAAGTGCTGTGATGGATAACGCGTATACATCCTATAGCGGCACGTCCATGGCCACACCCCATGTAGCCGGTGTGGCAGCACTTCTCAAGGCCTACAATTCAAGGCTGAGCGCAGTGGAAATTAAAGACATTATACTGGCAAGTGCCGATACCGCCGATGCATTTGAAGGCTTAATGGTTAGCGGTGGCCGCCTGAGTGCAAAAAAGGCCCTTGAATTGGCCGGACCACCGTGGCTTGTGTACCCGGATTTGCAAACAAATACTGTGGAGAGTGGCGCTGAATTGCAGCTTGAATTCGGTATAAACAGCGTTAATGTCGAAGTCGGGAACTACGCCGCCGAGTTGCAGATAAGGACTAACGATCCGCACAGCCCCCAGCTGACAATACCGATTACCCTTACAATAACAGATGACGGAATCGCGCCTGCGGCCATTGGTGACCTGGAAGCAAACAATACCGACGAGCGCTCTACGGAAATTTCATTTACCGCCAGTGGCGACGATGGAAATACCGGCACAGCACACCGCTACGATTTACGCTATGCCTATTCCGAAATAAACGAAGACACCTGGCAAGCCGCAATACCACTGGAGCACAGCATACGGCCGAAGGAAGCCGGAGGAAGTGAAAGCATTACCGTTGGCGGCTTACCTCCCGAAAGCACCATTTGGCTGGCAATGCGCGCTATAGATTTCGGTGGTATTGAATCGGCGCTTTCTAATGTTGTGCAGCTGAAAACACTCAATGCACAACTGGATGTCGAGCCCCTCAGCCTTCCACTGTTTACGGTTAAGCAAGGTAGCTTGCACTCCTTTCCGGTAACACTGATCAATTCAGGCGAGGCGGATATAGACATCGATATTGGATTAAGCATTATCGAATCTGGAGCGAGTCAAGGTACCAGCCAGTACCAGCAGAGTCGCACAATAAGCAAGGGTGAGCTTGACTATCGTGTTGGCGGACCTGTTATTTACAATCAAGGCGGCCCGGATAGCTTTAGCAATCGTTGGATTGACAGCAATGAACACGGGGGCCCGGTATTCAATTGGATCGATATCAGTGAAACCGGGACACCTTTAGTGGGCCTGGAAGACGATAGTACTGTTGGCCCTGTTGATATTGGTTTTAACTTCCCTTTTTATGGAGAAGAGCAAAGTCAAATATTTATTTCCAGCAATGGCTTCATAAGTTTTGATAATTCGCAGGATTCAGGCTGTTGTGCTGGCCAGCCGCTACCCGCTCAAGACCACATAAACCATATTATCGCCTGGCTGTGGTACGACCTCCACCCCGGGGATGGAAGCGCTTACTATCAATTAGTAGAACCCGGGCGCTTTGTCATACAGTTTGATAACTACGGAGAATGGCTCGGGGAAGGTCTAATTGATGCGCAGCTTATTCTCGAACACAGTGGCCAGATTACCCTTCAGTACAATAACATTGAAAACAACATGCTGGTCGAGCTGGCCAGTATCGGCATAGAAAACCGGGATGGCAGTGATGGCCTTCAGGTAGCATTTAACACCAAATACGTTGAAAACCGGCTTGCGGTAACTTTTATTCCCGGCTGGCTCTCCATGGATGCAAACCAGCTTGAACTTCTTCCGGGAGAATCTAAAGTGGTGAATTTTACAATAGATGCCTCAACTCTACCCCTTGGCAACTATAACAATAATATTCGAATAATCAGCAATGATATTGTCGAGCCAGAAAAGTTTCTGCCGCTGGCATTACAGGTAACAGAGCCTTAGTGTAAGTTGTTTAAAAATAATTCGGCTTGCGTTGCGCGGCCTTAGAAGCGGAAGGTGCAAGCCGCTTTGATATCCAGCGCAAGCGACTGTTTATGCCCATTCACCTGCTTACATTCGTCCCGTACAGCAACATTTTATCCCTCGGAGCTTGTCGGCAGGTAAAACAAGTGGGAAGCTGCGGCATGTTATTGAAACCTACAAGAGTAAGGGTTTATGAACAAAACGCTTAAGGCCTGTTAAACCAGAGAAAAACACCAGCTCTGCAAACAGCTATTGCTCTGCTTCTGCATGCTACATAAACCACACAAACCCCTTCCCAAAAAAACATAAACGGAAGTTATGATAATATGAATTTTATCATCACGTTGATTTACATCACGGTATTTGTATTGCTAAACCACGCCTGTACTCAGCAAACCAATAGGCCCACCGACGTTCAACGTCAACCTGACATTTGGTCTGCGCCAAACAACCCTTTGGCAGAAAACCCCGAAGCGGCATTTGATCAAGAAATTTCTGCGATTCTTTCGAAGCTGACATTACAGCAAAAAATCGGGCAAATGGTGCAAGCACAAATGGATGCCATCACGCCGGAGGAGGTACGGGACTACCATATTGGCTCCGTTCTGAACGGTGGCAACGCCTATGCCAATAACGACAAATATGCCAGTGTTGAAGATTGGGTAGCGCTGGTCGATAGCTATTACCGATCCTCAATGGACAGCAGTAACGGCCGGGTCGCTATTCCAATAATGTGGGGAACCGATGCAGTGCATGGCCACAACAAAGTAGTTGGTGCCACCCTGTTTCCACACAACATTGGCTTAGGTGCAAGCCGCAACCCAACGCTGGTAAACAACATTGCCCGGATAACAGCTATCGAGATGCTCGCAACGGGCGTGGACTGGAATTTTGCGCCTTCCGTTGCCGTAGTTAGAGATGATCGCTGGGGGAGAACTTACGAGAGTTTTTCTGAAGATCCAGAGCTGGTGGCACAACTGACAAAAGCTTATGTACTCGGCCTTCAGGGAGACCCGGATACAGAGGGCTTTATGAATGAAAACCATGTAATGGCTACAGCAAAGCATTTTATCGGTGACGGCGGAACCGAAAATGGGATAGACCGAGGTAACAATACAGACACAGAACCCGATCTACTCAGCACCCATGCACAGGGTTACCTCAGCGCAATAGAAGCGGGAGTGCTCAGTATTATGCCCTCACACAGCATGTGGCATGGAGAACGACTACACGGGCATCACTACTTGCTGACCGAAATATTAAAAAATCGTATGGGCTTTGATGGCTTTCTGATTGGCGACTGGAATTCCCATGGACTGGTAAAAGGCTGCAAAGCCAGCAGTTGCCCACAAGCTGTCAACGCCGGCCTCGATATGTTTATGGTAACCCACGAATGGAAAGCTTTTATCGAAAATACCACCAGGCAGGTAGAACGTGGTGTTATTTCAGAGTCTCGTATTGATGATGCCGTGGCCAGAATATTACGCGCAAAATTCCGCGCAGGCTTGTTCCACAAAGCACCACCGTCGGAGAGAAAGTATGCCAACCAAAAGAACTTACTCGGCTCGAAAAAACACCGCTCCGTAGCGCGGCAGGCGGTGCGAGAATCGATGGTACTACTTAAAAACAATAATAAACTGCTACCACTCGATCCCTCCCTGAATATTCTCGTCGCCGGTGACGGCGCAGATAATATAGGCAAGCAAAGCGGTGGCTGGACGATCTCATGGTCTGGTGCCGGAGCAAAAAATAGTGATTTCCCCAATGGTATTTCAATACTTTCCGCAATAAAAAACGTTGCTGAAAAAGCCGGTGGCACTGTCGAATTCGATATTCGCGGCAACTACAAAACAAAGCCCGATGTCGCTATTGTGGTATTTGGGGAGGAGCCCTATGCTGAGTGGTTTGGGGATATAAAACACCTGAGCTATCAGCGGCTCAAACACACGGACGCCAGTTTACTGGAAAAACTTAAAGCGGATGGCGTTCCTACACTTGCATTACTTATTTCAGGAAGACCTCTCTGGCTTAATCGGGCGATTAATGCCTCAGACGCATTTGTGGCACTCTGGCTACCGGGAACCGAAGCCAGCGGTGTTAGCGATGTTATCTTTACAAAAGCAAACGGCGACACTAATTACGATTTTGTTGGCAAATTGCCCTTCTCCTGGCCAATGTATCCTTCCCAAACTGAACTCAACAAGGGCGACAAAAACTACAAACCGTTGTTTCCTTTCGGCTATGGCTTGAACTACACAAGCCCACAGCAAGTGGCAAAACTCACTGACAACGAAGACATTCCCGAACACCTTAAAGACCCCACACTGTGGATTTTTAATGGGCAGGCGGAAATCCCCTGGTTTATGTGCTTGCAAGACGACGACGGTTTTTCTGCCTACCTCGGCGGCATTGTCGAAAGGCCCGGCATTCGCATACAGGAAAGAGACAGGAACACCCAAGGGGATGCGGTGGAAGTTAGTTGGTCTGGGGAGCGTGAGAGCAGTCTCACTGTGTTAAATTGGGAGATCGAACAAGACTACCTATACTATCTGCAGCAAAAATCAGCTTTGGCCTTCGACTTAAATTTGTATGAATCCAAAGCGGAAAAAGTTGAGCTAAGGCTTGGAATGCTTTCAAGTGAAACGAGCCTGGATATCACCGAAAATCTTGAGCAGGCCATAAACAAAGGTTGGAAAACGCTGTATATACCTCTCTCGTGCCTGCAACAAAATGGCCTCGATCTTAGCCGCATCAATGTTCCCTTCTCTCTCACAGCAGATGGACCAATGAAAATGGAGCTAGCCAGAATAAGGCTTGAACTCAACGCCGAACACAAGGCTGCGGGGCAGTGCAAAATCGAATAAAAAGGTATCAGGTTTTTTATCGCTGATTTAATCAGCTTCAACACTGAATTTAAACTTCAGTGTTGAACGAAAAGTTTCACCGGGCCGTAGAATGGTAGAAGGGAATTGTGGCTGGTTAGGCGAGTCAGGAAAATGTTGAGGCTCCAGGCAGAAACCGGCGTACTTATCAAAGTAACGACCGCGTCTTTGCAAGCTGCCGTCGAGAAAGTTGCCGGTGTAAAACTGCACGCAGGGCTCAGTGGTAAAAAGCTCTAAAACCCGCCCACTCTCCTTGTGCCAGACTTTGGCAGCCCGTTGCGGTTTATCACCATGCTTTTTAATCAATTCAAATGAGTGGTCGTAGCCGCCGTTGGCCAGGTTGATTTGTGGCTCATCGCTTGGCAGGTCCGCACCGATTTTTTTCGCCTTAAGAAAATCGAAAATACTATCATCGACATCTACCAGCTCTCCGGTAGGAATAAGCGCTTCATCAACCGGAGCATAGCGCTTTGACCAAAGACGCATTTCATGATCAAGGATATCGCCCTTAGCTGCCAGATTAAAATAACTGTGCTGAGTAAAATTGACCGGTGTTGCGCGATCACATACAGCGGTAAAACGCGTGACCAGCTGATCGTCCTCACGAAGCTGGTAACTCACCTTAACTTCCAAATTACCCGGATAACCCTGATCACCATCAGCACTGAAATACAAAAGCTCAAGCGTGGGAGCCCCAACAATAACCTCGGCATTAGCCTGCCAGAGCACCTTGTCAAAACCCTGTAAACCACCATGCAAGTGATTGGGGCCATCATTACAATGAAGCTGATATTCCTTGCCTTCAAGTTCAAACCTTCCTTTGGCTATTCGGTTTCCGAAGCGACCAATGAGCGCGCCAAAGTAGGGAGAGTCTTTCACATAGGGCTCAACGGTATCGAAACCCAAGACAACATCTGCAAAATTACCTTCCCTGTCAGGGCAGACAATGGAGGTAATTATACCGCCAAAGTTACTGATCTTAACTGTCATGCCGTTACAATTACGCAGAGTAAAAAGCCGGGCCTCACGGCCGTTTGGCAACACACCAAATGGCTCACTGGTGATAGACGGTTTAATTCTCTCGCGTTGTACGATCATGAATCCTTCTCGTAAAAAGGTGAAACAGTGTAACTGAAAAACTCTGCTAAAAGGCAGGCAGCAGTATATATGAGCGTGGCAAATATCAAAGGATAATTTTGGTAATACAGCGAGAGTACCAAACTGGTCTGACCAAGCCGCTCTGCAAGCCGCCAAAGTCAACTAAGCTTGGTACGTCACTGATAAACGATTACACTCTTATTATCTAAGCATTAATGCTTCGAATTATGGCAGCTAGTTGGCCCGGATTTCTCGCAAACCAGAAGCAAGAACGGCGATAATCCTATAAAATTCAAGATCCTACACTCGAATTCCAAGAACCAACGCCGCAGGCGAATTGTACCGTGACAATAGACGCCTTTCCACCGCTATAACGCAAGCTAGTCGACTTTGACTTTAATGGCAGGTGCGTTAACGATTACGAAGCTAAAGCTCCCACAGTACCGATGTAGATATTCTTGTAGCTTACAACCAAAAAAGCATCAAGGGCGCGCAATTAAATAGATAGGATCATCTATTTAATTGCCGGGTTAATAGTATCGCTCGCCAAGCACCTCAGGCCTTGTTTTGCCATACCGCAAGGCAATTAAGCCAGGCATATAAGCCCAAAGAAACTAGAGAAAATTGTGGAATGCCGCTTGCACGAGATGACCAAACACAGGCAAAACAAAATGTTCGAACCTTCGCGGCAAACACGCTAATACAAGCCTGTTCACTCGCAAGCCCCTTAGTCACCTGAGTTTCGGCAACAGCAGGAGCAGATGAGCGGGCGTGAAGTTTTTAATACAAATGTTTGCTTTTTTAGCCAAAATGTCTGTGATCCAACATAGAAGTTCTCATTAACATAGCCATGCAGTACACATGAAAAAGCCCACGAATACAGACCGTTACCAGAGCTTTTGCGGAATAGAGTGCGATGCACAGGCGAACCAGCTCATCAAGCGCCTTAAAGATCAACTACTCAAAGTGGAGGCTGATAATAAGTGGTGTATGTATTTCAAGCAAAAGTTCGAGCAGCAAATACAGTATAACTACGATAACTTGCATTTCGTTGGCGCCCAATTGAACCCACTGTGTTCCTTCTTCGAAGAAATAGATGACACAAAGGCCCTGGACATCCTGTGGAAACTGGAGCAGGAGTGCTGCTAAAGCCTGCTCTCACGTTAATCAGCAAGGGAGCCGCTAATTAATTAGCTTCAGCCAGCACCCACTCAATAGCATTGTTAAACAAGTTAACACTATGATCGCTTAAATTATCGTAACACCATGCATGTGTTCCGATGGTGGCGACTCTGTGCTCTATGGCTTCACCTGCAGCATTCAGCATGCCTTTTTCAATGCCATATACAGCCAGCTTTTGCGTGTCACCCTTAACTCCGGCGATAGCAACTACCTCCATCGTTGGCGTACCCCACACTAGCAGGCAGTTTTTTTGCCCTTTACTACCCAATTCAATGGAGTCTCCGGGGGAATAACCCTGCGCCAGGCCGTGACCTTTTGCGCTTGTTAGAAACTCAACCGGGGTAGCCGGCTCTAAAATACCCTGCTCGCCGCCAAACGCAAAAACCGCATCTTTAGCGCCCCAACCATCAGAATTGACCATGGGTAGAGGAATCCTTCTCAAGGTGTCCATGCCTGGCTGCCTCGAGTCTAGTGTTTCTGACAGAAAGATAAAGTCGTAGCCGGTAAAATCTTCGGCGCTGTATTCAAGAATTTCTGTACGGGTATGAAGCCTGTCAACTTCATATCCCCATTTCCGTAAGTTTTCTAATATGGGTTTGTTCCACTGCTCGTTCTCCTCCCCTGGCGCAGCCCCTATTAACATGCACTTTTTAGGCTCTTCGCTTACAGGGTCGGCGCTATTTACAACGCCCGTGTTACTTGAAGAACAAGCGGCTAAATACGAGCCGAGGCAGGTGATTATTACAATACGCTTTAGATAGGTCAGGTTGTTTAGAGCCACTGGTATCTCCCTCAGGTCAGTTTATTTATTATTGAAATCAGCCACAGTACCCCTCGGGCAATGGCAGCACTTCCGTGCACCGCCTGTTAACTTAACAATAACTATTGCCAAGTTAATAGAATTGCTTGATGGAAAAGGGAGAGATGGTAGCCCGAATTGAATATTAACTCTTCATATTTTATAAAGATTACTGCCTGAATACATAGATACAGCGCTATGAAATACTGACGAAAAAGCGTGACTTTACAGGTATTTCAAGGGCTTAAACCGCTTACGGGCAATGGCGGCGCTTCCGTGTACAGCCTATTAGCTTAACAATAGTTATTGCCAAGTTAATAATCAGGGGGCAAAGGGCAGAAAAACATCAGCGTGGATGTCCCGCATAGCAGCACCGGCCATAAACACCTGTCGCTTCATTTTTTTTACAAAGCTTTGAGCGCCACACAGATAAACCCGGTAAGCTTCGGTGTCTTCAAATTCGGTTTCCACATAACTATAAACATCCGCTTCCAGCACGCCATCCCTGCCGTCACTGCTTTGGGCTATGAAGTGAATGTTTAACTCAGGTCTCATTGCCGACATGTTATAGAGCATATCTATGTAGTAGAGATTTGCCGCTGAGCGGGCGGCGACAATCACGTCTATTTTACCCGTGTGCCCTTTGCAGAGAGCATCTTGCAAGATGCCGTAAATAGGCGCCAGGCCTGTCCCCATGGCGAGCATGAGCAGCGGCGATGTTTTGTCACCCGAGTAGAAGCATTCACCCATAGGGCCGGAAATCTGAACCTCATCACCGGCTTGCAATTGATTTTTTATCCACTGACTAAAAACCCCGTCTTCAATAACTTTAATATGGAGCTCGAGAAGTTTGTCTTCACTGGGCAAACTGGCAATGGAATATGAGCGGCAGCTGATATCATCTTTCCAGAGGTTAATAAACTGGCCAGGGATAAAGCTTAATTCCGCTTTTAAACGCGCACGAACCACAGATTGACTAAGCATGTCGATAGAGATCACTTCCGCGCTTACTCGTTGATCTGCACCGGCTGCATTATTGATTGTAAAACTTTCGGTGGGCTTACATTGACAGGCCAGGAAGTAACCCAAAGTTTTCTGGTTTTGCTTTAGACCAGACTGTGCCTGGGTCGGTATTTCTGAGTCGGACTGTAGCATGCAGCTATGGCAGGAACCGGCTTTGCAACCATGGGGTATCTCAAAGCCGGTCCGCAACAGCGCGTCTAACACTGATTCACCATCATTCAGAGTTACTGCAGTGTCTTGATAGTGAACTATTGCTGTCATAATCTATTTATTCAGTACGTCGTCCTTCACACTAAGCGCAATCCCAACGATTTCATCGATATACTCCTGCGGCACATCCAGATCTTTTAGTGTTCCCACCAGGTTTTCTGCTACCGCATTGAAATGCTCTTCTGTGAGTTTCATATGCTTGTGAGCTTCGCGCATGTCTTTCCCAGAATAGTCGTTTGGCCCACCAAAAGCCATGGTTAAAAACGCTTTTTGTTTTTCGTGCTGTGCTTCCATATCAACAGTGTCAAAAAACTCGTTAATACGCTCGTCTCCCAACACCTTGCGGTAAAAAATATCTACCGCAGCGTCTACCGCAGCAGCGCCACCAATTTTCTCATAAACGGACATGTTTTCTCTCTCCAATCTAATTAATTCACTTTACTCAGCATATATTCAATCGCTAGAGTAACCTCTTCGTTCGATAACGCTGTATTTCCGCCTTTAGCAGGCATCAGGCCAAATCCCTCACTTGCGTGCTGCACTAAAACTTCCAGGCTTTGTTTCTTGCGCTCGGCCCACATGGCCTGGTTACCCAAAATAGGAGCGCCATTCAGACCCTGCGCATGGCACACCTTACAGTTCTTGTTAAACACCACTTCGCCAAGCGAAGGTTCGGCTGGCGCTGCTGCTTGTTCTTTCGAGCAAGCTACACACAGAACGATAAAAAAACAAAGAATAATGGGCTTGAACACGGCAACAGGTCCTTATTTACAGGGGTACGCGAATAACAACACCACCCATAACGTCACCGATTTTAAAATCTGTACGAGGAGTGTCTTTGTGATCGTTGTGGCAGCTTACGCAGGCTTCGGCCACCGCTACGTCCGGGTAAACGGCTGTAAAGTAGGATTTATCCCCCAGCTTTTCGGTACCATAGAAGTTTTCTCCGGGGTTAGCGGAAATAAACTGTAAACCCTCTTCTTCCATCGGTGTACTCGGCGCATTTTGCTTGTTGATCGGCCACTCAGATTGCAAGGTATAGGTAAACTTGTCTGTTAAGTCTCGAACGGCCTCCGAGCCAGCGCGAAACATCTGTGCAGGTAGTGGCGCTCCATTTTCAACGTCTTTCCAGTGTTCTACCGGATAAATCGCGTCGGCGCCTTTCGGTCCAAGCCGAGCGACAATTAATTTTGTGTAATTGGTTCTATCCGCTTTCATTACCGCGAACAGAGAATCTGTGTAGACTTTTGGATCAATGCCCGCCGCTTTTTCTTCTCCGCAGCTCGATAGCAGAAGTGCAAGCGCGGCAGAAGTAACAAGTGTTTTTGCCAATTTCATAATGTTTTAGCTCCTCAATGTTTACTCTTCTCGTTCTAGAGCCCAATGGATAGACTCGATTTCTACACCCGGCTTGCCGTTAAAATTGTTTTTAATTAATGCGTCATCGGCTAGCGCATTAATAGCAAATCCCAGGCCATGACAATCCATGCATACGCTTCTTATCATTTTTTCATTGGGCCTAAGGTTGAAATTCTGGTTATGGTTAACGCTGACAATTTGTTTCTCTCCCTTGCCTTTAACCATGCGCGGCATATGGCAGGTTGCACAGCTCACCTGCTCTGCGGCGAGGTTGGGGTCATGTTTATTAGCAGCCCACAACTGCCCGTGAGCCGAGGCCGTATAAGCCATGGAGTGCTCGTCCGCATGGCAGCCCAGGCAGGCATCCACCGCTGCAGTAATGCGGTCAAAGGTGTGTGATTCGTGGCACGCGTTACAGTTTTGGTGCATCTGCTGCCCTGTTTCGGTGAATTTCATATGGGATTCTGACGGAGTGATGGGCTTTAATGGTTTGCTAAGCACCGTTGAGAGTCGCATTCCGTGCTTGCCTTCTGTAAATGTTTGCACCTCATTGGCGTGGCAGCTCGCGCATTGCTCCGGCCCGGGCTTTCCAATCCACTCACTACCTTGCTCAGCGCCGTGACAGTCGACACAGTTAATACCAGCCGATGCGTGGCTACTGTGCGCCCAATCGTTCAGCACATCTTCCGTGACTTCACTATTTTTTGCCTGACTAAGGTCTGCATCGGCCAGGCTCAGAGCTGTCGCGTTTTCTTTAATTTTGTTTGCTGCAGCACTGGGTACTTTTAACTTGGCTATTTCCAGAAGCCAGGGCTGATCAGCATTTCGTGTAAGAAAATTTTCATAAAGTGCCCGGTTATCATGGTAGTTGTGGCAGCCAGCTGAGGCACAACTATCAAAAGCCAGGTCTTTGTGGCTTTCTCTTTCTTCACCGATGTCCTCATGGCAGTGATAGCAGTAATCATCGGGCAGGGTAAGGCCCATCTCTCCAGTTTGCTCATGCTGATGTTCCGTGTGACAACTTACGCAATAGCGCGCATCCACAACCTCTAGCCGGTAGGCGTTACGGGGGTCTGTAAACTTCTTTTTCGGATGGGAGTCGTGGGCCAGTTCTAGGTCGGCAGCGTGGCAGTTCTCACAAGCATCCTGTAATACCTCTGTACCGCCAAAGGGACTGGTATGGCAGGTTTCACAGGCCATCTCTATCTGATAATGACCATAGCTTGCCCCCCCTATCAGAAACTGTTCTTTTTCATCTGTGGCAAAAAGCCGCCAGGAGTAATAAACAAATATCGTTGCAACAAGCGCCAACCAAGTGAGCCAAATCCAATACTTCATCTCAGCGCCCCTTAAAAGTAGTAAACCGTCAGAATGTGAACACCCAGTAAGGCAGGCAGAGGCCAAACTACCAATGTATGCGCCCAGTTCCAGAAACTTCTTAATTTACGTGAATTGGGTGGCGACAATATATGACTCATCGATACAACCAGTCCGGTAAGCGCACCGAGACATAGCACCGCCACAAAATTCATCATTAATATAAAATTGAAGTTTTCGCCTACATGCATCCCCGTATGCAGATACAGCAGACCGGCACAGGTCGCGCCCAGAAATACATGAGCGAAGCGCCACCAGGCATAATTGCCCAACTTTTCGACAAACGGGAACTTAAGACGTTTGCGCAGAGACATTAATAGCCCGATGAGTGACATTGCCAATAGGCTAAAACCGGTAACTTGCTTGTTAAAACTGTCGTTCCAGATATTTTCCAGTGGCGCCGGTTTTTGTACGCTGTCGCCCACTTGCAGCCCCGGTATAAACACAATAAGCGCGGCCAGCAGCATCGCCAGTAAGCTCAAACCCAAGATAGGTAACCAGGCTATTTCTTTTTCGGGCTGGGCGTTTTCGCCAAGCAGTGACTGCAGCAGGGGCTTGCACGAACCACATGTGGACGATGCCCGCGTCGCATCGCGCAGGGCCGTAAGTGTTGTGCAGCCATCCTTTATGGCATCGACCAACTGCTCCTGAGTGATGGAGTTGCACTGGCAAATAAGCGCGCTTGCAGGCCAGAGCGCAACATCATTGTCTTTTGTCCATAAATAGCCGGTCAACAGGAAGCGAACTACCTGCCAAGGCATTATTCTACGCTCGGATTGAAACGCCTCCTGCACACGCGGTATTTCTTCCCATTCTCCAAAACATAGCGCGCCCGTTATTCTTCCTTTCGTGACAACAATTTTCCGGTACAGGTTTTTTCGTTTGCCGCGGTATACCCACTGCTTTTGCCCTGCGTGAAAAACCGGGTCTACAATATCGCCCATGCTACAGACGGTTTCACCCAGTACTTTCAGACGGCTAACCTCCAGCGAGCCGATATATTGCGCATCAAAACCTGCCAGGCAGTCTGCAGCCACAGCCGCCTGCTCAAGGCCCGGGTTTACCAGACCATAAGTCGCCCCGCGATGCTCACAACACTCACCAATGGCATAAACATCAGGCACTGAGGTTTCCAGCTTGTCATTCACAACCACCCCGCGAGCAACCTTGATTCTCGATTCCCTGGCAAGCTTGATATTAGGCCTGATACCGGCACACAGCAGCACGGTGTCGCAGCTCAATTCCCTACCATCTCGCAGGCGAACACCCTCAACACGCTGCTCACCCAAGACAGCTCTTACACCGTCGTTGGTGATGATTTGAATGCCCGCAGCGTCAACTTTTTTTTGCAGCATTGCCGCAGCAGCGTCGTTAAGCTGGCGGTTCATCAGGCGCTCGCTCTGCTGCACCAGTGTCACTTGTGTATTTGCTCTTCGCAGTGCCCGAGCAGCCTCGATCCCTAACAAACCACCGCCCACAACCACTACGTGGCGGCTACTAGCCACACGGGAATAAAGAAACTCTGTATCCCTCAGGTTGCGGAAGGTGAATACCCCCCGCTGGTGCACATTGGGGATGTTGGGCACATGGGCACTGGAGCCAATGGCGAGGATCAATTTCGAGTAGCTGTAACGCACCCCCAGGTTGTCTGTAATACGGTTGTTTTCCGCATCGATGTTGACCACTCGGCCAACAATGTGGGAAAAGTTCTGGAACAAGGAGATATCCGGCAGGGGATTAATAATGTCTTCCATGGAGACTTCACCCGCCAGTAAGGTAGATAATTGCACCCGGTTATAGGGTTGCACCGGCTCATCACCAACCAGCACTAAGGTCGCCAGGGGTCTTAGTTTCAGGTAGTCGTGACAGAAGCGCACACCGACTGGACCTGAGCCCACGACAATAACAGGTGCTTGATTATTGATCTCAGAAGGGTCAAAGGACGCCACAGATTCGCTCACCTGGGGCGCTGCTGCTGAGGGAGTATCCATTGTATTTATCTACCAGTTATTTCATATCTGTATCCACAGAGAGCAAAATCACTGCCACAGTGAGTTCTTTTAAGCCATACCCGCTTGTTGAGAGCCTTAATACCCTCGTATTCATCCTGCCGGGCCTCAGGCCTGTGCGCGGGGAGCTTTTTTTGCGCCCGACCAGTGCGCTAATCGCACGAATATGTGAAAAAACATTTCTCACAATGGCCACCGCGCACCGCACTCGCCCAGCAAGACAATTTCATGCACCGTAATTGACACCCAAATGAGCCTGCCAGCTTTAAAAAACTGAAGCGAAATACTGGCAAGCGTGCGCAGCCTGAACCAGACTTACAGCAATAAAAAACGGGCTTGGGGGTAGCAATGCAAGGCGATATGTCATCGTCTGACGGATATTTTTCCTGGCTGGCTTCTACCGGACTGGTGGTTCTCGGCATGCTGTTTGTTGCTTGTTTCCTTATCCTCGCAGCGGTGGTATATACAAAACGCCAGAGTTTTACTGGTACGAGCACCTGGCTGATTATCCCACTACTGTGCTGTTTGGCTGGATTGCAAGCCAGTAGCGCGCTGCAACTTGCTACACTCACCATTACCTTTCAACTACTGAGTGCCAGCTTCGCCGCAGCAACTGCAATTTATTTGCTCAAGCACGCGCAAGGTCGCGACAAGAATTCGCCCGAAAACGAGGATTCAACAAGGGCTAAGGGAGATAAGAGCTGCGAGCTATTCCAATTTGCTCTGGATTTGTTCCCTACAGGCCTGGCTGTGGTCGACGATAAGCACCAGATCATTTTTGCCAACAATTTGTTTGCCAGCACCTTCGGCTACCAGCCGCAGGAACTTATTAATCAGCCAATTTCCAAGCTGATTCGAGAAGACCAGAACCAAAAACATGCGCAGCAGATCAATCGCTACCTGAAAAATCCCAGTCAGCGCTATGCCATGGCTGCAGGGCGTTTTGTGAAAGGCCTGACCAAGGAGGGAAAGGAAATTCCAGTAGAGATCAGCCTGTCATCGTACCGACAGCACGCATTCGCATCAGTATTGGCTGTCAATGAGCCCCCGACCACGCAAAACCTCGCCTCGGAAATATCGAACCGAATCAAACGAGCGATCGACGCCACCAATGACGGCTTATGGGAGTGGAATGTTCAAACCAATATGGTGTGGTACAGCGCGCGCTTGATGCGCATGATCGGCTGCGACCCGGAAAAAGAAATTCCGCAGTTTGAACACTGGCTCGAACACATTCATGCCGATGACAAACCGCTGTTACAACGTGCGCTGGCCAAGCATTTTAATCACCGGGAACCCTTCGACGTGATTTATCGGGGCGTTTCGGAAACTGGGGAGTATGAATGGTTGCACACCCGTGGGGATACCATTTTCGATAAAGGCGGCCGCCCCTTGTTGATGTCCGGCACCCTCACCAATATCAATAAAATAAAAACACTGCAGGAAGAACTCTCACAGAAAACGCATTTCCTGAACCAGTTTCTTGATAAGTCTCTCGCCGGTGCCTACCTTTTCGATCTAAAAAACTTCAGCAACACGTTTATCAACAAGCAATACAGTGAAATCACCGGTTACAGCCTGGAAGACCTACAGGAAATTCAGCATATTACCGGGATTCTGCCGTTAATACATCCCGAAGACCAGGAAGCATTTGCCGGTCACCTGGACGATGTAATTGAAAGCAATGCACCCAGTGGCGTTGCCATTGAATATCGTTTTAAACATAAAAAAGGACACTGGATTTGGTGCTATAGCAGGGACTCGGTGTATTCCAGACAGGCGAGTGGCATCGCCGTCACCATGCTGGGGTCGTTTTTTGACATTAGTGAACTGAAAGAACGGGAAGGACACATCAAGCAACTGGCACAAAATTTTGAAAATACATTTGAGCAGGCTGCTGTGGGCATCGCTCATATATCACTGGATAAAAAATGGCTTAAAACCAACCGGCGCCTTTGCTCTATCTTAAACACCACACCTGAGCGCCTGATGAGCGCTTTCTTTGATGACAACGTGCTGGACAAGGACCGAGAACTGGACAAAACACAAATGGAAGAGTTGCGCTCAGGAAGCCTGAAGCAGTATAGCGTTGAAAAACGCTTGATAAGAGAGGGGCACGATATTTTCTGGGCAAACCTGACCATTTCCATGGTGAGCGGTGATTCGCCCGAGAACAGTTACTACATTGTTGTTGTTGAAGATATCACTGACCGGAAGGCTGTTGCCCAGGCGCTATCCGAGTCCAACGCGTCGCTGGAGCGATTTGCTTATTCTGCATCCCACGATTTACAAGAGCCCCTCAGGAAAATCAGTGCCTTTTCCGATAGCCTTGACCGAAGATTGATCGGCAAATTGGACGACCCTGACGCCCGCTATGAATTAAACCGCATAAGCGATGCCGCAAAACGCATGCGCGGTATGATCGACAGCCTGTTGCAACTGTCGCGCTACTCTCGAAATAAAATCGACAAAATCAGCATAGACCTCAAGCAGCTACTATGCTTGGTACTGGATGACATGTCGAAAATAATCGAGGAGAGCCACGCCACTATCGAGCTAGTGAACAATGCCTCGATTATGGTTGATGAAAGTGGCTTCCAGCAGGTATTACGCAACCTGATTGGCAACAGCATACGCTACGCAAAAGCCGATCAGGCTCCAATCATTCGTATAGATTCGGAAGTGATGAGAAACAAAACTGTTATCACCGTTTCCGATGAAGGCAAGGGCTTCAACCTGCAATATGCCGAACAGATTTTTGAACCTTTCAAGCGACTGGTGGGCAGGGAAATACCGGGTTCCGGCATGGGGCTGGCGCTTTGTCGCCAGATTATCAAAGCCCATGGAGGAACAATTAGTGCTAAAAGCAACCTCGGCGGTGGTGCCGTATTTACTATCGAATTACCTCCTGAAAATAATTAAGAGCTGATAGGGCGAGTTAAATGGATTCTATCAAAACATTCAGCATCTGGCTTGTAGACGACGACCCTGACGACCAGTATCTGTTTCAGCACGCCCTGGAAACACAGGAATCGCCACCGAACTTACGCTGTTTTTTTAGCGCAGATGAGTTACTGGAGGTAATAAACGAATCCGAGACCCTTCCGGATCTGATCGTGCTGGATCTTAACCTGCCGGGTATCGACGGTGTTCAGGCGCTCACGCAGTTAAAACATACGGAGCAGTTTTGCCACATTCCGGTAGTGATTTATACCACCTCTCAAGCCAGGTCAGATTTAGCCGACTGTTATCGCATGGGCGCGAATTCAGTTGTGATAAAAAAAGCCAGTTACATGGAGTTAGTGCACGCTGTGGAATGCCTTTGCCGCTATTGGTTTTCCGTGGTCAGCCTCTACAGAAGCGAACAAAATAAACGAGTCACTGATGAAAACATCCGAGCTGTGTAAAATCAGGAAGGTAAGTCAATCTCGCGCTCTGAATCTGCTTATCGTCGAAGATGACCCAGACGATATTTACCTGGTCAAACAATTGTTGCGACAAGATGATCGTAAAGAGTACCAGATAGCGCACAAAGAAGACCTGACATCAGCCCTGCTGACAGTACAAAATCACGAGTTTGATGTTGTACTGCTCGACTTGGGGCTCGGCGAGGTACAGGGCCTGGATACGCTCAATGAAATGCTCGACGCAGCCCCCTGTGTACCAGTGATTGTACTTACCGGCATCAGCGACGATAGCCTCGGGGAAGAAGCGATAAAACGTGGTGCGGAAGACTACCTGCCAAAATCAGAAATAAACAGCTCGCTGCTCTCCCGAACCATCAGTTACGCTATTGAACGCCATGGCCTGCGCCTGCAACTGCAGCTACAGGCAAAAACCGATATCCTTTCCGGGCTCCCCAACCGATCGGCAATTTTCGAAAAAATGGAATACGCCGTTGACCACAGCAACCGCAAAGCACTTTCATTTGCCGTCGCCATGCTCGACCTCGATGGATTTAAGCAGGTTAATGACAAGCTCGGACACCGCGCCGGTGACGAATTATTAAGGCAGATAACCACGCGGCTGCGTAAAGAATTGCGACGAACGGACTTCGCTGGCAGGCTGGGCGGCGACGAATTTATTTTGTTGCTGCATCACTACAACAGCACCGATGAGTTGTTATCCGTATTGGAAAAGAAACGCAGGAACCTGGTGAAGCCAATGAAGATCTACTCAGAGAAAGAAATACATCTGGTGGAAATTGGCGTGAGCATCGGCGTAGTTGAATGGCATCCAAACTGCAGCGTTCAGCAACTGCTTTCCGAAGCCGATCGCGCAATGTACCGCAGTAAGAAAAAAGGCAAGAACCAGATTACACTCACCCGCCCCGGTTCGGCCAGCGTTGCGATTGCCCCTTGATGAGCCCCTTGAACCTCTAATAAATCTTATCGACACCTTCGGGGCGGTGTTTGAAGCGTTTAATTACCCACCAGTACCTGTCGGGGTGCGCCTGCACTATGGTCTCGATCGCCTCATTCATTTTTCGCGTATCTGCAGCAGCATCGCCACTGGGAAAGTTTTCCAGGGGGGCGTAAAACTGCAAGGTATAGCGCCCATCCTCTTGCCTGTAATGTCCATAGGGCAAAACAAGCGCCTTACTTGACAGGGCTATCTTCGCCAATGCCACTGTCGTCGAAGCAGGAACGCCCATAAAATCTGCAAAGTTTGAGTTTTTATTTTTCACCTCAATATCGGGCGCGTACCAAACCACGCCACCGCGTTTGAGCGCGCGCAATATGCCAACCAAATTGTTTACCGCATAAAAACCGTCCGCGAATTTTCCCCGCGCCTCTTGCAGAAATAAATCGACCACCTTATCGCTGGGTTGACGATAGGTAAATACATACTTCCGGTGGGGACGAAAAGTGAAGGCTCCGAAGCTGGCATTCATATCCAGGCTACCGTGGTGGCATGCCAGCAATATTATCCCTCTGCTTTGAGCAAGAGCTGCATTCAAGTGCTGCTCTCCGGCAATATCGGTTTTTCCCCGGTATAACTTTTCAGCATCACCAAACCAGATCAGCAGAGTTTCCATCACAGAAATCCCAAGCTCTCTGAAACTGCGTTTTTTTAGTACGCTTCGTTCTTGCGGTGAAAGCGATGAAAAGCATGCATCTATGTTTCTATTGACAATATGTCTTAGTTGTGGCGAAAGCGCGGCAATCAGCTTGCCCAAGCCTTTACCCAACAGGATCAGCAAGCTCTTTGGTAGCAAAGCCAGCGCATTGCAGAATATCAATATCAGGGCTAACGCCCAGTATTTGGGGGAGGCGTTAAACATCACTTTTCGCCAGGCAGAGATAGAAAGGCCGGGCTTAACGGGCGTCAAATCGCGCCTGAAATCACTTGCTTTGGTCACGGTGGTCTGGTCTGAAATGAATTTGCGCGCATTATCGGCCAAGGACCGCGAAAATGCGAATACCCGCGCATAATTTGATATATCCATTCTCTCACATTGACCACCCGAAGATTGACTGTGTTTTTGGCGCTCAGATGTAAACTTGCGACTATACTGAACCTTGTACTCTGTAACGAAACCTACATGAAAAACCGCACCATCATCAGGCTTCTGCTAGCTACCCCGGTTCTGACGCTTACCGCCATTTGGGCGCATGAGCTGCTGCCCAAGCGCTATTTTACGCCTCTTGAAGATGGGGACGTGATTAAATACCTGTTCGCTGACAAAGGTATTGGTGGAAACAGTGAGGCTTCCTGGATCGACGAAAGGGCCAATACCTGGCAATGTCAACTGCGCAAGGGCACCGGCTATCCCTACTGCGGTATATCTATAATGCCCGGAAACGAGACCTCCGGTGCCAACCTCAGCCGGTTTGATACAGTAAACCTGTGGCTTGACTACAAAGGCCCGGCGAAAAAAATCCGCTTTTTTTTACGTAACTACGACCCCGCTTTCGCACCCAATAACGAAGGGAAGTTCATGTCGGTGCAACTGAAGGTTACAGATCTGGCTCAACAAATCACGCTGAACATGACTGAACTGTCAGTAGCCGATTGGTGGGTCGACGACTATGAGGTACCCAGAGAACTGGCGCGCCCAAACTTCGAAAATATCGTGAATATCGGCCTGGATTTCGCCCATCCCCTCCCTTATGGCAGCCACTCCATCGAGGTGCGTAAAGTGGAGTTTGTGGCTGAACTCATCAGTAAAGAGCAGTGGTACCTGGGCATCATCGCCATTTGGGTCTGTGCTCTGTTCGCCTTCGCACTGGTTCACTGGGCTCGCTTGCAAAAGCGCAGCCAGAAGGCTGCCAAGCGTTTGGCTGAGCTCACTAAAGCCAATGATCAACTGCGAAACTCCCAGGAGCAATACAAGCAACTGTCCAAAACCGACCCCATCACCGGTGTGCTAAACCGACACGGGTTTACACTCGCAATGGAGGAGGCACTACAGAAACGTTCGCCAGATTTGTCCTTATCCCTGGTGATATTCAGCGTTGACAATTTCTCCCGAGTGAAAGGCAGGCTGGGTATTAAAGAGACTGATGAGTTTCTTTTAAAGATTAGCTTACTCATCAGCGACAATATCCGGGACTACCACATACTCGGTCGCTGGGAGGGAGACGAATATATTCTGCTTTGCCCCGACACACTGTCTTCCAGCGCTTACCTGATGGCTGAAAACATACGCCGAGCGCTCAACGAAACCGAAACCAGCTCTTCCAGCAAACTGTCTATCAGCGTAGGTGTGGCAGAAATAGAGCAAGGCGATGGCGCGGCAGAAGCCTTTAAGCGGGTTGATGAAGCGCTTTATAAAGCCAAATCCATTGGCGGTAACTGCACTATACTTGCATAGCGCCGGCGTATTTCGGCCAGTTCGCACAGCGCGATCTATACTCTTTAGGTTAATGCCTACAAGGATTTAGGATGTGATACCCACAATCTCCCAGCATCAACAAATTCCACAGCTGATTTTAATGCTCGTTACCCTGGCTTTTTTCCCTGCTTCAGGTGTTAGGGCAGAAACGCTCCATTTTGTCCATCCAGAATCAAGCGAGGCGTACTACAAGCAAAGAGATCTGTACTTCCAGAAAGTGTTGCGCCTGGCTCTGCAGAAAAGCGGAAGGGAGCATACGATTTCTGCAGTAAACCTGCCTCCCATGAGCGAAAGCAGAAGTGCAATATTCCTGGATAAGGATAGATACAATGTTCACTGGTTGATGACCAACAATGCCCACGAACTGCGCTTGAAGCCGGTTCGTATCCCTCTTTTCAAAGGCTTGATTGGCTGGCGCCTGTTGATGATTCACAAAGATGGGTCCATACCGTTCTCGGAAGTATATGACCTGTCGGGCTTACGGAAGCTGCGCACAACCCAGGGCACAGACTGGCCGGACAGCCCCATACTTGTCGCCAGCGGCTTCAAAGTCCAGCTCGCTCAGAATTGGAGCAGCATGATTGAGTTTGTCGCGAGAAAACGGGTAGATCACTTCCCCCGCTCCGTGATAGAGATCTGGAGTGAGCTTAAGCAGGTTCAGGAGAAACAACTGGATGTTGAGCAACGCCTGGTACTGCAGTACCCGGCTGCATATTATTTCTTTGTCAGCAAAGCCCGGCCAAAACACGCAGCGGCTCTGGAAAGCGGCCTGCAGACGGCTATTGCAGATGGCTCATTCCAACAACTCTTTGACGACACATTTGGAGAAGACCTGAGGCGCGCAAAGCTGGCAGAACGCACCGTGATACGCATCAACAACCCTATGCTTCCGCCGCACACCCCCCTTGCTCACAAAGAGCTCTGGTACGACCCTTTAAAGTAGGCCGCTATTCAACACGTACCTTCACCGACTTAAAGCCGGGAGTAAAACTACGGCCATCTGTATTTTTGGGGATGAGAATATTGGCCTCAGGGTAGTAAGTAAGAAGATTCCCTCTGCGCACATCAAAGGGTTTGACCTTTAGCTTCTCCATAACGCCCGTATCGGTGCTCAGTTTAACCGTGTCATTTTCTTCGTAGCCGCATATTTCCATGTCTTTGGGGTGCATAAGCACCACCCAGCGATCGCTCTGACTTCGATAAGTATCCTGCTGATGAAAAATGATGGAGTTAAACTGGCCCTCGCTGCGTACAGAGCTCATTAAAAATTCATGCTGCCCTTTTTCGTTGCGCCAAACGCCTGGGTTGGCCCTGAAAACAGGCTTGTGGAAAACAAACTTGCCCTTGCCATTATTGGTAGTAAACACGGGCTCGTGAAGTGTACGCCCTTCAATATGAAACTCTTCCCGCGAGTGATCAATATGTTGTAATTTACCAAAGCCTGGAATTAACTCTGAAATAAAACTGCGAATGCGTTGGTGATCAGCAAAAAGGCTAAAGTCAAATATATCTTTATTGATTAGCGCTTCTCCGAGCCTGCGAACCAGCTCGACCTCAGACATAAGCTGAGGAAAACGCTTGATCCCCCCATTACTGAGGCGCACGAAATTGAACATGGACTCCTGAGTTGTTGCCTGCTCTTCTTCATCTCTTACTTTAATTGGCAGCACTAACACTTCACCATCCACACCCTCTACGTGGCTCATGTTAATAGTTGGGTTTATATACACTTTAAAAGGAATTTTATTTAAAGCGCTAGTGGCAAAGCCCGTATCCGGGTTTGATGCCAACAGGTTACCGCCAAGCATGAATGCCAGATCTATCTCGCCGCGATCCGCCGCCTCCATGCAGGCCATGGTATCCAGGCCGACCTTTTGCGGCAGAGTCTGATTGAGCTTTTGCTGCAGTTTTATTTCCACCGCTTCCTTCAAGCGGGGAGTAAAACCCATGGAACCCGTACCTTGAATATTGCTATGGCCGCGCAAAGGCAGCAAGCCTGCACCGGGCTTGCCAACCATTCCGCGCATCAACGCTACGGCAACCAGTGTTTCAATATTCGCTACGCCATGCTGGTGATGCGTTAAGCCCATGCTCCAACTGAAAACCACATTCTTCGATTGCGCGTACTGTTTGGCAACATCACTGATTTGCTCAATGGTTAAACCCGAGCTGGTTTCAATCTCCGCCCAGGAAAGCGCTTCAACTCCCGCCGCAAATACATCAAAACCCTCGGTATGGGCGGCAATAAAATTAACATCGCATTGATTATTCTCGACTAACCATTTGGCCATTCCCTGCAGCATGGCTATATCACCCCCAAGATGAGGCTGTAAATAAGTGCTTGCAATTACCGCCCCCCCTTTGAGCATGGAGCGCCAGTCGCTGGGTGAGGCGAAGCGGACCAGACCTGGCTCCCGAGCCGGGTTAACAACAATGACTTTTGCCCCCTCGCGACGGCATTGAATAAGCGCTTTGACAAACCTCGGATGATTTGAGGCAGGGTTCGCCCCGAAGATGAAAATACAGTCGGCCTTTTTCAAATCCTCGTAACGCACCGTTGCCGTTCCGGTGCCCAGAGTGTGGCTGAGGCCAACGCCCGAGGCCTGATGACAGTAGTAGGAGCAATTGTTGATGTTATTGGTACCGTAAAGGCGGGCAAATAACTGCAGCAGGAATGCGGCTTCGTTTGAGCTGCGCCCGGAGGCATAAAAAAAGGAACGCTCTGGAGGCGTTTCAGCAAATTTCGCAGTAATTATGGAGAGCGCCTGCTCGTAACTCAAGGGAGTGTAATGCTTATCACCCGCTTTCTTATGGAGGGGCGTTATCAGTCGGCCAAGGTCCTCCTGCTCTTTACCGCTCAAGCCAGACAAATCAGCAATGGACCGCTGAAAAAAAAGCTCGTTGGGTATGCCTTTTCGGATATCGCTGAGGTGAGCCTGAATGTTCTTGTTACAAACCTCCAAGCCCCGTCGGCTTTCGTTGAGCAAACCACCATTTTGACCACCAGTGCCAAATGCGCAGGCCTTGCAGGCATTTTTTGAACGCAGGGCTTGCCATAAATTCCATGGTCCTATTTGTGCGGCATATCGCATCACACTAAAAACCGCTTTCCACCCTCCTCCGATCACAGACGCTTTTTTGGACACCACAGCCATGCCACCACCTTGTTTGAACTTATTGGTAATTGGTATATTTTTTTGAGCTCCCCCTGACGCGATCTGCAGGGTATCGCCGCTCATTGACGACGACCTTTTCCTGAACGGCTTCGATAAGGTTGATATCAAGCATATCGGCCATACGCAAAAGGTACATCAATATATCTGCCATCTCCAAACGAACATTTTGCTGCTGCTCCTCATCCAGCTCGGGCTTCAATGACTCCGGAAGCCACTGAAAAATTTCCATGAGTTCTGCAGCTTCAACCGCAAGCGCCATGCTGAGATTCTTCGGAGCATGAAATTTCTCCCAATCCCTCGCCTGAGCATACTCTCTTAAATACGCCTGAATGTCTTCCAGAGTACTAAACTTGGCAGGAACCATATATTGTCACCGATAAACAGGAAGTGCTTATATTGGGCCAAAGCGAACACGCTTTCAACGCCCAAATTATGTCCCTGGTATATTCAAGGAATAAATCATATCGCCCTGATTACTGCTAAAATTATTGGGTCAATCTCATGGATAAGCCGATGATACGTCTCGCTGTAAGCGACCCCAAAATAATTTTGTGCCTTGCGCTATCGCATATCTGCTTATTCTTTACCGCCAACGCCGAAGCCCTCAGTGAAAGCCAGGCTGCAAACCTCTCATTCAGGCACATACTGCAAGCAGAGCTGGAGGAGATCGGCTACATCAATGCCATTGCGCAGGATTCCACCGGTTTTATGTGGTTTGGCGGTGAAAACGGCCTGGCTAGGTTTGACGGGAAGCAATTGAGGGCCTATCGCTTTGAGGAGGGCAATTCCCGCTCCCTATCCCATAATTTCGTTAATGCTTTGTTATTGGACAGCAAGGGCGTGTTCTGGGTAGCGACTGAGGAAGGCATCAACATCTACAACCCGGAAACTGACGACTTCAGCCAGATACGGCAACCAGCTCAGGACGCCACCAGCCATGCAGAGAATGTTCGCGCACTGCTGGAAGACAGTAACGGCAATTTATGGCTGGGCACACTGGATGGGCTTTTTCTTTATAGTCAGAATGAGCGCTCTTTCGTGCGCTACCAACTACAAGGAAACCCTGAACAGACCATAAACCGGGCCATTTGGAGCATCGCAGAAGACCAGGATGGTGCCATATGGGTGGCAGGCATGGAGGGTATCAGCCGCTTTAATAATGCGGACGGCACATACCAGCATTTCTTCAACGAGCTGAAGCTGGGCGAAAAAATTTACAGGGATGTGCGACACCTCTATTGCGATAGCCAGAATCGTATATGGGCAGCAGCCTACGGCGCTGGAATTTTCCTCTACGACCGTTTTAAGGGCAGCTTCCTACCTTATCAGCATAACCCGCAAAACCACGAGAAAAGCCGCATGGTGTGGGATATACGAGAGGATAGAGAAGGCAACCTGTGGATTGGTGATGGACTGGCGGTGACCGTGGTCACCGCAAAGAGCGGGAAAACCTACAGCTACTCGTACCACAGCAAAAATTCTGGCTCTCCAGGGAACTACGCCGTCAACCGCATATATGAAGATCCCAGGGGCAATATCTGGCTTGGCTATTTCCCTTCCGGTGTAGACCTGGTTGATCAGCAGGCAGCGGTGTTTCGCAACTACCTGCACGACCCCGACGACCCGAACAGCATCACAGACGGAGGGGTCAACACAACTCTTGAGGATGCCCACGGAAATATCTGGATTGGTACTGGCTATGGCCTGAATTACTTCAAGCGGGAAAGCAACACCATTGAACGCATCAGCTACGACCGCAATAAGCCCGAAGGCCTGAGCGGCGAAACCATTCTATCCATCGCCGCCGATAATAAGCAAGGTTTGTGGTTGGGCATCTGGTCCGGAGGGCTGAATCGCTACGATTTCACAAGCGGCAAATTCAAGCACTACCGCGAATCTGACAGTGCCAACTCGCTGCTCGGAATGGAACCCTGGTCGCTGCTGACAGACAAACAGAATCAGCTTTGGATCGCTACGGAAAAAGGAATCAACCGCTATCGGCCGCAGACAGACGATTTTGAGCATTTTCTGCCCAGACCAGAACAAATGGATGGCGATCAATCACTTTACATAAGAGTACTGCTGCAGGACTCCGAACAGCGTATGTGGCTTGGCACCAACCATGGCTTGTATCAGTTTTACCCTGAAACACGTACATTTATCCGATTTAGCCACGAAGCTGACAAGCCCGGATCACTCAGCCACAACTTCGTCATATCCCTGTTTGAAGACTCCAGAGGCACGCTTTGGGTGGGAACTCATGGCGGCGGCCTCAACCGCTTCGACACTGATGCGCGCGTATTCAAGGCCTACACCAAAGTTAATGGTCTGGCGAATGATGTTATCTCCAGCATTACAGAAGACCACCAGGGAAACATCTGGCTCAGCAGTCAACTTGGACTGACGCAGCTTGACCCGGAAACAGAAACAATCAGGAATTTCAACCAGGCCCATGGTATATCGGGAAACTTATTCAACCGTAATACCGCATTAAAAACTCATGATAACAAACTGCTATTTGGAAACACCCGAGGCTTTGTGCTGTTTAGCCCCGAGGCGCTGAAGCCAGACGTCCACGAAACGCCAGTGGTAATTACAGACATGCGCATTTTTAATCGCAGTGTTAGCGCTGGCGACGAGAACTCTCCCCTTACACAATCGATTGAAACAACCCGCAAGATTAAACTGAATGCACAGCAAAATATGCTGAGCTTCGAGTTCGCTGCGTTAAATTACCGCTCACCTGAATTATTCCAATATGGCTATTGGCTTCAAGGCTTTGACAACGACTGGATGTATGGCGATGGAAAAGCAACCTATACCAATCTTCCCAGTGGTAAATATAGCTTGCATGTTATTGCCGCCAACGACGGAAATTGGGGGCCTGACAAGACAATTCTGGACATTATCATCCAACCTGTTTGGTGGCTGAATTACTGGGCCTTCGCTGCTTATGCTCTAGGCGCGCTACTGCTCGCCTTTGCTCTCACCAAGGCATGTAAAAAAGGCCGCCTGAGTGCCGAGGAGTATTCAAAACAGAGCCTGCTTGAAGTTGATAATATCAAAGAAGCATTTTTGCAAAATGTTACCCATGAGCTATGCTCGCCACTAAATGGTATGGTTGGCCTTTCAGAGGCTTTGCAGCAACAGGGAGAAAATTTTAACAAAGAAACACGGGAAAAACTCGATGCCATTTGTAGCAGCGGTCGAAAACTTTCCTCTCAATTTCAGGATATTCTCGAATATTCTCGACTCTCGGTAGAGAAAGCGCCACTCTACTTGCAGAGTATTGGTTTACATGCGCTTACCGAGCAACTATTACCTCTTTTCGCACCGCTGCTAAGAAGCAAACCCATCAGGCTAATCAACGCACTTTCACCCAACATGCCCAGAGTCCATGCAGACGAAGACAGGGTACAGCAAATTTTTATTAACCTGATAACCAATGCAATTAAGTACACTAACGAAGGGTTTATCACCATCAGCGCAGAATTACAGAAAAACCGAATCATGGTCTCCGTGGAAGACAGTGGTATCGGTATTCCGGAAGATAAACTGGCAAGCATTTTCCTTCCCTTCCAGCGTATTGATACTGGATTCGAAAGGCTGTACGGCACAGGACTGGGCCTTGCACTGTGCAAAAAACTGGTTGAACTTCACGGTGGAGAAATGTCGGTAAAATCCGTAGTGCGCAGTGGAACCGACTTTCGCTTTGACCTGCCCCTTAACCTAAATGACGACAACAGTAAAAGCGAAAAACAAGAAAACAGCGCAGAAAAGCATCGAGAGCTTATTCGCCACCAACTTGAAGATACCAGCAACCTGCCTGCGTCACTCACCCCTTCCTTTGAGAAGTCTGTAACAGGCAATAAAACAGCCATGTCAGCGCGTATCGCGGACAACAATAAATACACTATTCTGCTGGTAGACGATGACAAAACAAACAGAATGGTTGTCAACTCCATGCTTGAGAGCTTTAACTATACGGTAATTGAAAAAGAAAGTGGCGATGCTGCGCTACAAGAGCTGAACAGTAACGACTCAATTAACCTGATATTGCTGGATGTGATAATGGCGGAGTTGGACGGCTATCGCACTTGTGAAATCATCCGCGAGAAACAAAGCCTGGAACAGCTCCCCGTGATTTTTCTTTCGGCCAACTCAAGAGAGAAAGACTTGGACGCCGGCTACTCCGCCGGCGGTAGCGATTTCTTAATCAAACCCGTTTCCAAGGTGGAGCTACTGGCAAAAGTGGCAGTCCACCTGCAGCTGGCGGCAAAAACTGGATAAATTGGCGGCTCTGTGTTTTAAGGCTGACACCCATGAACTACCTGTATTGCAGAATATCAGCCCCCAGCACCTGGTAGACCTACGCCAAACGGTGACAAAGGTCCAACAAACAGGACCTGAATGGCCGACGCATGGTTGTTAGCGCCTCTATTATATCGTGGTGCACCAGCTCATTCGCCTGAATTCCCACACAGCGACCACCTTCACCGGCGCGCAGCAACTCAACGGCATATGCACCCAGCCGACTAGCCAGCACACGGTCAAAGGCCGTTGGCGCACCGCCACGTTGTATATGCCCCAACACTGTTGCACGTGTTTCCAGACCCGTTTCTTCTTCAATACGTTTGGACAGCTGGAAAACATCTGTGATCAGCTCAGTAATGCACACTATTCCGTGGGCTTTACCGTGCTTAACTTGCTCTTTGAGCTTTTTCAGGAAGGATTCTTCGTTGAAAGGCAGTTCGGGCACAATGGCATACTCCGCACCGCTGGAAATCGCCGAGAATATGGTAAGGTCTCCGCAATGGCGCCCCATAATTTCCACTACCGATATGCGCTTGTGGGAAGAGGAGGTATCCCTTAAGCGGTCAATAGCCTCCAGTACAGTATTAAGGGCAGTGTAATAACCAACAGTGTAATCGGTTCCAGCTACATCGTTGTCAATGGTTCCCGGAATACCAATACAGGGAAAACCCATCTCAGTCAGTTTCTTGGCTCCCATATATGAGCCGTCACCACCGATAACCACCAGCGCTTCAATACCGTGCTTGTCGAGGTTGCGAATGGCTTCTCGCCGGACTTCCTCATCCTTGAACTCGGGGAAACGGGCAGAGCCCAGGAAGGTGCCGCCACGATTTACGGTGTCGGAAACAGAACGCCTGTCGAGCGGTTTTATTTCATCGTTGTATAAGCCGAGGTAGCCGTTATAAATGCCATATACCTCAAGGCCGTAGTGGATTCCGTTACGAACCACGGCTCGCACCGCAGCATTCATACCAGGTGCATCACCACCACTGGTGAGCACGCCAACTCGTTTAACCATGATAAAGTCCTAGTTCGTTACTTTTGTGAGGGGTGTTATCTTTGTGGGGGCATTATACACATGAAGCGGGAGTCTATTACGACCATCAAATCAAGTTATATGCCGAAGAGGTAGCCCTTGAACAATAGCAATTTGAACCAGAACTTGAACAATAGCAACAAGCGTGCGGACGCACCAGTTTGGATCAGGAGCCACGCAATATGGCCGGAGACATTCCACCCGTTTGCCTTTGCCCCTGGTTAAGGTCGGCCAGAGCCTTTTCCATACGCAATCTGTATATACTTACCCAGTGTTCAAAATCTGCCCTGGGAAGCGGCCGGGAATGATAGTAGCCCTGGCTGTATTCACAACCCTGGGCGAGCAAAAACTGCAATTGCGCATAGTTTTCTATACCCTCTGCAACTACAGCAATATTCATTGCTTTACTAATTGAGAAAATAGCATTAACAATTACCACATCATCCTCATCATTTGGTAATTCGTTCACGAACGAGCGGTCTATTTTTATCACATCAATGGGCAGTTGTTTTAAATAGCTCAAGGAAGAAAACCCGGTGCCGAAATCGTCCATCGCAATACTCACACCGAGGCCCTTCAATTGATTTAATATGTCTACTGAGTGCGATATATTTTCAATCACCGCACTCTCTGTAATTTCCAATTGCAACTTTTCAGGGTCGATATTGTAGCGTGCTATTTTTTCTGCCAGACTCTGAACACAATCACCGCTATTGAGATGGCTTGGGGAAAGGTTCACCGCCAAGGTCAAATTATGCAGGGGGGACGTCTGCCATAGGGATAACTGCTTGCAGGCTTTTTCCAACACCCACTCGCCAATATCGAGAATCAAGTGGCTTTGCTCGGCAACACCAATAAAGCTGGCAGGGTTAATAATATCGTGGCCAGACCGAAACCATCGCAGCAATGCTTCAGCCCCTAAAACGCGACTGCTGAGCACCTCGACACCATCAGCGTTGCCATCTGCGACTCGTGTTTTGTAATGAATCTTGGGTTGAAAAAACAATACCAGCTCGTCTTTTGTAATGGCTCTGCGCAAAGCATCCTCTGTTTCCCTGGTATTTTTTCTTCTTTGTTCCAGCTCCGGAGAGAAAAACACCACACTATTGCCCTGCTCTTTTGCCTGGTACATGGCGGTGTCCGCCTGCTTTATCAGTGTTTGCGCATCGCCGGCATCCCTGGGGTATACCGCTATGCCAATACTGGCACTACCCCGTATTCTGTATTTGTCCAGCTTAATTGGTGCTTTTCCGATGGCGATCAAATCGTTTGCCAGCACGTCCAGTGCCTCTTCATCGCCCAGGTCGTTAATAATAAAGGTAAATTCGTCACCGCCCATCCTGAACACAAAATCTGTTTTTCTGGCACGAGCCTGAAATTTACTGGCAATGCACTCCAGATAGCGGTCACCCAATTGATGTCCATAGCGGTCGTTAACCCATTTAAAATTATCGAGGTCGAGAAATAATACCCCCAGCGAGCGAGAGTGACGCTCGGCAACATTAATCTCGTATTCCAATGTATGAATAAAGTGTGAACGATTAGGTAGAGAGGTTAAAGAATCGAAATAGGCCATCCGCTGCAACTGACGCTCCGCTTGTTTTTTCTCGGTGATATCTGAAATAACACCAACATAACAAGCTAAGCCATCCTCATACCAAACTTTATTAAACTTTAACCAAGCAGAAAATGAGAGCTGCTCCTTGCGACGCACCACTATCTCCCCCGACCACTGTGAGCTTTCCTGAATTTCCTGCCAGAAGGGCTCATCACCGCAATGCTCGGATGCTTTTATGTCTGGCCGTGTTCCAAGGACTTCTTCCTTACTGAACCCGGTCAAAACCTCAAAGGCTGCGTTCACGTCAACGATCTGATAATACTCGTCGGTCACTATTACTGCGTCGGCAATGGAATCGAGCGTCTGACGAGCCACCTCCATCGACTTCATGGGTTGCGCCAGAGACTCTCGGAAAAACACAAACAGCAAGCCAAAAAAAAGCGAACCCACGACCAAAGCCTGCAACACCTCCAGCGCCAGCGCGCCAGGCAATATGCGCTCCGTAACATCAAGGCCAAGCTGTTGTTGAAGCAAGGAATAGCGAAGAGCAACAAAGCTCAACATTACTGACACAGTAATGACTGAGAAAACAGCGAGCAATTTTAAATCGAGTCTAAACTGCATTTACCAACATACTTGTTGTAACCTGTTGTAACCTGAAGCCGGCCCATAGTGATCAACACCTCCTCACCAGTATCATCGTTCAGAGATAGCTGAAGCACTCTTTACAAGCGCTTACTGGAAATCGCGCGATAAACTGCCAACATAAGCTGCGTTTCAGTGGCAATTAACAGCCACACAAATATTATTCAGCACCAAATCCCACATAATCTGGCATGCAAAATTACGCGCCGCAAGAAAAAGTATAGTAGGGAAGTTAAAAATGGCTGAAAAAAATGAGAAGAGTCAAAAAATTATACAAGTATATTCAGTTTCGCAATTAAATTATCTTGGTAATATTTCCAATTTCTGTTAGTAAACATTCCAACAGCGCATTTTGTAACAGCGCTGTCACCTCCCGCTCGGGATGAGGGTGAACATTCATGGCCACTACTGTTGCCTTATCAGGCAGCGTACCTAGCACCACCGACAGGTGAATGGCATCGTTCAGGCCTTTTTGGTGAGTGCTAAGCTCGCCACAACCGGCTTCCAGCTGCTGAGCATCAATGGAGATTATTTCTCCATAGTCATGTTTATCGCTGAGCATGGCGTCCAGGAAAACAACACCCTGGTATAGCGATAACTCCGCAAGGGAGGCACTGGGATGAAGGTATTTTTTAACTGTAATCGACCGGGAAGCAAGCGACCGCATGCGTTCGTCAGAGGCGGCAGACAAGCCCCTTTGCAGGCTGTCTGCCACTAACCACGCCAGATTGTCGGCACCATGAGCAGACCCGAATGCCGCAACCAGGATCGTCATGAACGGCTTTATTCCCTGTGAACTTTAAGCTTCAAGAAATGCGTAGAACAGGATATACAGGGGTCATAGTTGCGAATAATTTTCTCACACAACATCCGCAAATCATCATCGGTATTATCCAGGCCGTATTCCAGTACCGCGTTTTTGAGGTTGCTTTCAATGCTTCCCTGGTTCTGGCTGGTGGGAGGAATCATGCAAGCCGTTTCCACCCTGCCGTTACCGTCAATTTTGAATTGATGGAATATCATTCCTCGAGGGGCTTCCGTGGCATGGCGAGCAATACCAGCCCGTGGCGTGACCTCGACATAAGGCGACTTGGGTTTCTGGTAGCTCTTCAGAATGCGTAGCGCCTCAATAATACTGTAATAACTCTCTACCGCCCTTGCACGCACATTGTCGAACATATTTGTGCTTGGGAACTTCAACCCCACATCGTGGCAAAGCCCACGTACTTCAGGGGGCAACTGGTTAAAGTTTAAATTCATTCTTGCCAGCGGCCCAACAAAATAACTCTTGCCGTCCAGAGTGGAATAAAATGCGGTTGAGTGTTTTACCTGATGCTCCTTAAAGCGATCTTGATAATCGTCAAACGCTACCTGCTGGTGCTGAGTGCTGACGATGGCTCCTTCATTGATGCCGTACTCATTTTCATTGCGGATAGCCACGCAGTTGAAGGCCTGATTGTCGACCGGCAAGTCCAGCCCTGCAGTCCACTCGACCACGCCTATGGCATCATCCAGCGCGTCTTCCAGGCGGTCAATCAAGTCACTCACTTCACGTTTTTCCGGCGCTCGGTAAAAGCCCCCAACACGAAGCCCTATAGGATGTACAGAGCGCCCGCCTAACAATGCCAATAAATCGTTGCCCAGCCCTTGCAGCTTCATTCCACGCTTCACTGTTTCAGGGTGATCCTGCGCCATGGCGATGGCATTGTCGTAGCCGAGGAAATCCGGTGTTGCCAGTAGATGTATATGGAGCGCATGGCTTTGCAGCCACTCACCGCAATAAACCACACGCCGCATATCGTGCACCCAGCGGCCAGGATCAACGCCAAACATTCGCTCTATGGCCCGTATGGATGTCATTTGATATGCGATGGGACAGATGCCGCAAATGCGTGCAGCCATAGTGGGAACTTCTGTGTATTGCTGCCCTTCGAGAAATTTTTCGAACAAACGCGGCGGCTCATAAATTTTCAGGTGCAGCTTTTCAATTTCACCTTCGCGGGCGGTAAACTCCAACGCACCTTCACCTTCCACGCGAACCATCACAGGCACATTGATATCAATATTTCTGTCCGGGCTGGTATGATTACTGTCGCTCATTATTTCGCCCCTCCTGCATCAGTCCACAACAATTTCGCCTCTGAAAATTCGGGCGTAGCATTGTGCATGGAAAGAAACTTGCTTTTCACTGTATTGGGGTCCAGCCCCAAACCAATAAAGCGGTTGCCCAGTAATTTAACATTGGTATTTTCAGCGGGTCCGTAACAGGCATAGCACCCCGCCCCGAATGCTGGGCACAAAGCACCGCAGCCGGTTCTGGTAACCGGCCCCATACATGGCTCGTCCTTGGTGACCATAATGCACACCGTGTTTTTTCGCTTGCACTCCTGGCAAACTTTTTCGTTTATTTCCATAGGAGCAACACCGGACAAAAGCTGACGCACTGCAGCCAGCATTTGCTTCACATCCACTGGGCAGCCCCACAATTCAAAATCCACTTTTACATGATTCTTAATAGCGGCGGATGTAGATAAAGAACTAATATATTCCGGCTTGGCATACACCGAGCGCATCCAGACATCACTGTCTGCATTATTCTTGAGTGCCTGAATACCACCTGAAGTAGCGCAGGCGCCAACAGTGATCACAAAAGTGCTTCGCTCCCGAATTCGCTCCAGACGCTCTACATCGTGTGGAGTGGTAATAGACCCTTCAATAAAGCTGATATCCACTTCGTCATCGGGACCGAGAGGCCCCGCCTCGGCAAAGTGCACGATATCCACCAGCTCAGTGAGTTTAATTAAATTTTCACCCATGTTTATAAAGGCCAGCTGACAGCCCGAGCAGGATGCAAATTTGTGTACGCTTACGCGTGGTTTTTTTACGGATTCATTCATCACTAAAACCCCCTGCGTTCGAGCACATCTTTAATGCGCTTGTAGGTAAATACCGGACCGTCCTTGCAAACGAAGGCTTCGTCCATCTGGCAATGACCACAATGCCCCAGCGCACACTGCATATTACGCTCCAGGCTGAGGTAGATGTCATCTTCTTTCACCCCCATATCAACCAGCGCGCGCGATGTACCCGTCATCATCGGATGCGGTCCACAGCACATAACCGTGCAGTGATTAATATCGAACTTGGCTTCGCGGAACAGCGCGCTTACGCGGCCTTTTTTCCAGTTCGGCCAGGCTGTCTTATCCCGGTCACTTGCCAACAATACTTGCGTGGAACGCACCTTTCTCCACTCGTCATACTGCGGCTCCCAAAGCATGTCGTGCCGATGCAAGACTGTTTGCATGATCACCAGGCGACCATATTCATCTCTGTTGGCAACCGCTTCTCTGATGGCTGATACAGCGGGTGCGCAACCCAGGCCACCAGTAATAAATACCAGATCGCGGCTTTTTGCTTCCTGCATCGGCCAGCCAACGCCATAGGGCCCTCGTATACCCACTTTATCCCCTGGTTTTAAATTGGCCATTGCGTTGGTAACACGCCCTACGGCCTGAATGGTATGAAGTATGCAATCCCCCTCACTGCCCATAATGGAAATAGCAACTTCACCCACGCCAAATAAATACACCATATTAAACTGGCCGCATTTGTAGCTGTAACGCTCTCTATCAGCATCGTTATCCAGCTTTAATTTCCAGGTAAATATATTCGGTGTTTCTTCAATACGCTCCACAATGCTTGCCGACATGGGAAGGTAAGGATTACTGTTAATCTTCATCTCAGCCTGGCACGCTTCTTTCTTTTCCAAGTCAACTATGCTTCCCATAAATCTGCCTCCCCACTAATAGCGTTCGCTTCTGCAGGAAAATCAATTCCAGCCGGACACCAGGAAATACATCTGCCACAACCGACACAACCAGATCGACCATACTGGTATATCCAGCTACCCAGTTTATGCAGCATCCACTGGCGGTAGCGCAGCTCGTTACTGTCGCGCAGAGAGTGCCCATGCATCACACTGTGGTCCGCATTAAAACAACTGCTCCACTCCCGGTAGTGTGTAGTACTCTGCCCATCCAGGTCAGCGGCTTCAGTTTCCCGATGACAAAAACAGGTGGGGCAAACAGAAGTACAGTTGCCGCAGGAAAGGCAGCGTTCGGCGATATCGTGCCACCTGCGGCTATCCAGCTGGGAAAACAAATTTGCATGCATATTTTCATCAAGCAGGTAACGCTTTTGTTTGTCAGCCACAGATTTGCTCTGCGCGGTGGCCTGCGCGCTTAATTCTTCACTGGCGGGAGTAACGGGAAGCTTGGCAAGAATGGCTTCACCTTTTGCAGTACCCGCTTGAACGAGAAAACCGGCATCCAGTTCATCGAGCAGTAAATCGTATCCATTATCCACTGACGGACCATCGCCGGTAGAGGCACAAAAACAGGTCTCGGCACAGTTGGAACAATTTACGGCCACGGTAAATAGTGCTTCTCTTTCAGCGCTGTAGTAGGGGTCGCGATATTCGCCCTGAAGAAAGTGCTCGTCCTGAATAAGCATCGCCGCTATATCACAGGGCCGAACGCCGACAATCGCGGTGGGTACAGCTTGTGGCGCCATATCCTTGAATACCAATCCGCCATTCACTGTCTGGGCTACCTGCTCAGAACTCCATAGCGCCTGCCTGGCTTTATACAGAATAGGTTTTAGTGCTGCTGGCCCGTTCGCCCAGTTAAAGTAGCGGGTCGACGATGTTTCCAACAATTTATAGGAGCCGGGCTTTTGAATGGACTCTATCCCCCGGGGTAAATCTTCAACATCGTTTATGTGATCATAGATAATCGCACCTTCTCTGACCTGTGGACCCAATACTTCATAGCCACTTGCTGCGAGTACACTCAACAGATTCTGCAGGTTATCAGGAGCGAGAAATTGAACAGCCATAACGTTTTTCCTTTTTTGAAAACTTATGGTTTCTCTTGACACATAGCTCTTATTTATATTTCTTTTAGTTTTATGTTTATAGAAAATAAAACTATCAAGATCCATGTGGGCTCTGTAGCCCTTGATGTAAATTGGGCCATACCTTCCTTGCAAATACAGAGACAACAATGAATGACTGCGTTTCACATAAATCAAACCTTCGTTTTATCGCATGGGCATTAGCCTTAAAAATGTTGTATTAACAACCAGTTTTTTTAAAACTAACCCACAATCAATGCAAATAACGCGCAAACAAATTGGCCTGACAACTGACACGCAAACTCGCAATTCAAACATTCTTCTGGCAAACACCGTCAGCAAGGAAAAGCGAACTTCAATAATATTGGCTTGCTAACCAACATAATTATCTTAGTCAAACTAAACGAATTCACCGTCACCAAACATGCGTTACATCAATAAACAACACCTTTTACCGTCATACACTCGGCAACACACGATGACTATAAACAAGAGTTATTTTATGTGCCTGGCTATACCAATGAAGATTATTGAAATATCTGAGAATATCGCCGTGTGTGACGCGACGGGTATTCAACGTGAAGTCAATATTCAGCTGCTACAGCATTGCAAGCTACTCATCGGCGACTTTGTTTTAGTTCACCTTGGTTATGCCATCCAGAAAGTACCAGCCCCCGAAGCAGAGGCAAGCCGCACTACCTACTCCGCCATGTTGAACGAGAATAGTAATATTTCCTAAATGAGAAAATGCGATGCATGAATTCAGCCTGTGCCAGAACCTATTAAAAGAAGCTCACGATATGGCGAGGCGAGAGTACACAAAAAGTCATGGCAGCCTTTCTATCGATCAGAACCTCGTAATCACATCTCTCACTCTCCGGCTCGGATTATTTTCCGGTGTTGAGAAAGACCTTCTAAAACGTGCGTTTCAAGTTGCTTTACACGACTTCCATTGTTATTGGCCAAGTACAACGGAAACAGATGATATAAATTGCAATGGTGTTTATTTCTCACCAACAACGCAATTGCAGATAGACCAAGTGTCGGCCTCGATATATTGCCAGGAGTGTGGCACCCATTACCCCGTTAGCAAGCAAAGCTATCATCGTCATTATTTGAACTGCCCGAACAACCAAAACCATAAAACGCAATTAATAAGCGGGGATGAAATGCTACTGATCAATATGCAAATGCACCCCGAACAAGCTTCCGAATACATTAGCAAAGCTTTAAATAAAAACAACTCTCAAGAAGGAAACTCCCATGTGTGAAAGTTGTGGCTGCAGCCTGCCCCCCGAAGATGGAACGCTTAACATCGACACCAGTCAGGACCACGCTGTACTGAAAAAAATCATGTCGAGCAATGACAAAACAGCGCAACATAATCGCGACAAATTAAATCAGCGGGGAATTTTCTGCATCAACTTAATGTCCTCTCCCGGTGCGGGCAAAACACGTTTACTGGAAGCAACCATCAGCGAGCTAAAAAAACTGTATCGAATCGCTGTAATTGAAGGGGATCTGGAAACGGAAAATGATGCCGAGCGCATACGCGCGCAAGGTGTGGAAGCGATTCAAATTACAACCGGAAGTGCTTGCCACCTGGATGCACACTATGTACATCAGGCTTTACATCAACTGAACCTGGATAAAATTGATTTGTTGTTTATTGAGAATGTGGGCAACCTGGTTTGCCCTGCTGCCTTTGACCTGGGGCAGCATGCAAGTATTGCCATGCTGTCGACCACGGAAGGTGATGACAAACCCCTGAAATACCCGGTGATGTTTCAAAAAGTGGACGGTTTAATTATCAGCAAACTTGAACTGCTCGATTTTTTCGATGATTTTAACCACGAGCGCGCATTGAATAATTTCCGTAAACAGGCAAATCAAAGCCCCGTCTGGCCACTATCAGCAAAAACCGGCGCCGGTATGGAAGCCTGGCTGGATTGGCTGGTGGATCAACGCGCTGAGCAAAAAAGGTTGCAACAATCACTTTCCGGCATCAGTGAATGAGCGCTCGACAATGGCTGGATAGAATAAAACGTTTCACTGCACCACAGACACCGTTCAACTTGCTCAATGTCTGTGGCGGCCATGAACGCAGCATAAGCCAGGCAGGCCTTCGCAGTATTCTGCCCGACTGGCTTAAACTGATTCCCGGCCCCGGCTGCCCGGTTTGCGTTTGTCCTGAAGCAGATATCGCCCTGGCAATGACCATCGCGCTAAAAGAACCGGTTACGCTACTCGCTTTTGGTGATATGTTGCGGGTACCCGTTAACTCGGCGGCGCTGGCTGGCCTTTTGCCAAAGCACATTCGCTCTTTGGAAAATGCAAAAGCTGAAGGGGCAGATATCCGCCCGATCGCGTCCCCCCTTGACGTTAAAGCTATTGCCAAGCAAAGTCCCAATAAGAAAATCGTTTTTTTCGCCGCTGGTTTCGAAACCACCATGGCCCCTGTCGCTGCACTCATCAGTGAAACATTCCAGGGCAGCCTGCCGAATAATATTTCCTTCCTGATTTCCGGCCGCAGAACCTGGCCAGCGGTAAAGCAGCTACTCGACGACCCACGTTCTGCGCCCATTCACGGTATGGTTGCGCCCGGTCACGTTGCAACAGTGATGGGCGCCAAGGAATGGCAGTTTATTCCCAGGGACTATCAATTACCCTGCGCCATCGCCGGCTTCCATAGTGAAAGCTTGCTCGAAGCCTTTTATAGTGTGCTGCAGCAGACTGAAATCAAATCGCCTGCACTACAGAACTGTTACCCTCAAGCGGTTGAAACGGAAGGGAACAAACTTGCCCAACAGATTCTCAAGCAGTGTTTCAGGGTTTGCGAGGCGAGGTGGAGGGGGATAGGTACAATAGAGCAATCCGGTTATCGGCTGGCGCCTGAACTGCAAGCAGTAGATGCCCACCAGCAGTTCAGCGAACATACGCAGGCAATCCAAGACGCATTCTCCAGGGACGACATGCCAAAAAGCTGCCGATGTGCGGACGTGGTAATGGCACGCCTGCTACCGGATCAATGCCCTCTATACGGCAAAAGCTGTGTTCCCAGAGAACCCGTTGGCCCCTGCATGGTATCAGACGAAGGTGCTTGCAGGATTTGGTGGAACGCAGGTATTTAAAATGATATGTCGACAATACACATTAAGCGGACTGGTGCAGGGAGTGGGGTTCCGGCCTTTTGTCCACGGGCTGGCCACTCGGCTGAACCTCAAGGGCTGGGTTAAGAATAACGATGGGCGTGTATCCGTGCTGGTGGAGGGCGAAGAAAACGCCGTCGCCGCATTCGAAGAAAAAATCATCAGCGAGGCCCCGCCACAGGCAAAGCCGGCGATAAAAGACCGCGCCGACAGCAACAGCAGCAACCTGAGGTCGTTTAGCATTCTCAGCAGCGAGAAAAAAACGGGCACCGACAGTGGCGATATTCACCTGCCTGCAGACCTCTATTGCTGTCCAGACTGCCAGCAAGAATTGAACGACAAAAACAACACCCGCTTCCAGTATGCCTTTATCAACTGCACCCAATGCGGCCCGCGCTACACCATCATAGACGGCCTCCCCTATGACCGCAGCGCAACCTCAATGAATAGCTTCACTATGTGCCCTGAGTGCAGCGCTGAATATACCGATGAGCAAAACCGCCGTTTTCACGCAGAGCCCATTGCATGCCCTGCATGCGGGCCACATATACGCTACCTCAGCCTGCTGCAGGGGGCACAGCCGGAAGCGTTCGCTATGGCCTGCAAAGCTATAGAAGAGGGGCAGGTTATCGCTGTTAAGGGGATTGGCGGTTTTCACCTGGTGTGCGATGCCACCAACGAAACAGCGATCGGCTGGATTCGGCAAAAGAAACCCCGCCCGGAGAAACCGCTTGCACTAATGCTTGCGCGCCACTCGCTGACCGAATACGTCCACCCAAGCGAGGAACACCTTCGGCAATTGCAATCGCCACAGCGTCCGGTGGTGCTTTGCCCTCGCTTAAAAAACAGCAAGCTGCCTGAAAATATTGCTCCGGGCCTGAATGAACTGGGCGTTATCTTGCCCTATAGCCCGCTTCATCATTTACTGCTGGAAAAACTGAAACGCCCCTTAATCGTCACCTCTGCCAATATCAGCGGTGAACCAGTATTTACCGATCGTAAAGATGTACTCAATCGTCTCGCGCACTGTATTGATGGCGTACTCGACCACGACCGCCCTATCCGCCGCCCGGCGGATGACAGCGTGGTGCAGGTAAAATGCAATAAAGCGCATACTATTCGCATTGGGCGCGGAAAAGCGCCGCAGGAATTCATATCACCGTTCCCATGCCCGGAGGGTAAAACGCTTCTGGCCACCGGCGCTCAGAGTAAAAGCACGATATGTCTGGCCTATAACAAGCGTTTGCTGGTGTCACCCCATATCGCCGATATGGACAGCTTGCGTAGTCTCAGCGTATTTGAACAACTGACCAGGGATTTCAGCCAGCTTTATCAAAGAGAAAGTACCGACATCGCCCATGATGCCCACCCTGACTACACAAGCAGCCACTGGGCCAGCAAGCAAGGGTTAACCAGCCACGCGGTATGGCACCACTATGCCCACGCCAGCAGCCTTTATGCGCAAACAGCATCCAGCAAGCTCGAGGCAACAGAAGAAATCATCGCTTTTACATGGGATGGCGTCGGCCTTGGCGAAGATAACAGCCTCTGGGGCGGAGAAGCGCTCACCGGCCGGCCTGGCAACTGGCAGCGATCAATACATTTCAAACCTTTCAAACTTCCCGGCGGCGACAAAGCTGCACGGGAACCCTGGCGCATAGCAGACAGCCTGCGACTTCACTGCGGTATGGCCAGCCAAAGTGTCGACCCCCTGCTTAACAGAATGTGGCAGCAAAACCTCAACTCCCCGTTTACAACAGCTGCGGGGCGACTGCTGGATGGCTGCGCTGCACTGCTGGGCATCTGCACCTCGGCAAGCTATGAAGGTCAGGCACCAATGCTGCTCTCCGCCCTGGCTGAAGCTTGCGATACTGAAAAGCACATAGATATGCCCATCATCAACAATGAAGTGATCTGGCTGGGGCTGATAAAGTGGCTGGTGAAAAAAAACCACGACAAAGCCTTTGCTGCTCGCGTTGTTCTCAATACCCTTGCACGCTCTCTGGTGAAACAGGCGCTGCTGATTCGCAAGTCGACGGGCCTGAGCACGGTCGGCATCAGCGGTGGTGTATTTCAGAACCGCTTGCTGGTGGAGTACATATCCAGGCAATTACCCAAACACGGCCTGCAACTGCATCACCCGCAGGACATTCCGGTCAACGACGGCGGCCTGTGCATTGGCCAGGCCATTGAAACCCTGGCAAACCTCACAGGTAAAGCTTGATGAACGAAAGCAAAATATCTCTCGCCCACGGCAACGGCGGTGTGCTTATGCGTGAGCTGGTTGAAGATATTTTCGCTTCGCGACTGCAAAACCAATACCTGGATACAGACAAAGACGCTGCCAGCCTGAACCTGAGCAGCGAGCAATGGGCCATGACAACCGACGGCTTCACTGTTCAGCCGCTGTTTTTTCCTGGCGGAAATATCGGCAGCCTCGCCATTCACGGCACCGTGAACGACCTGGCCGTGGGGGGCGCCAGAGCGAAATACCTGAGCCTCAACGCCATACTCGAAGAGGGGCTCGATATTACCGACCTGGAAATCATTGTCAGCTCCATGGCTGTGGCCGCCAAAGAAGCACAGGTGAATATTGTTACCGGGGATACCAAAGTCGTTCCCAAGGGGCACGGCGGGGGAATCTATTTCGCCACCACGGGTATCGGCGAGCGTCTTAAAAAGCTTCGCCTAAGCCCCAAAAACATTTCCGCTGGCGATAAAATTGTTGTTTCCGGGCCAATCGGCAACCACGGTATTGCGGTGATGATGGCCCGCGAAGCCTTTGGTTTAAGCAGCGATATTACCAGCGACTCCGCCAATATATTTCCCTTCGTTGAGCAGCTACACAAGCTGAACCAGCCGGAAAATATCAAATGCCTGCGCGACCCCACCCGTGGAGGCTTGAACATGCTGGTGCAGGACTGGAGCCGTTCTTCAGGCCTGGGCGTTAGCCTGTTCGAAGACAAGTTACCGATTGAGCCAGCAGTCAATTCCGTTTGCAGCATGCTGGGCTACGACCCGTTCAACCTGGCTTGCGAAGGCCGCGTTGTTGCCGCCTTGAGCCCTGAACTGGTGGATGATGTACTGCGAGCCTGGAAGGAAATGCCAAACGGCGAGCTGACAGCCTGCGTGGGAGAGTTTTCAACACAACACCAGCGAGTTGTTATGCACACCCATATTGGGGGCCAACGTATCCTGCAGCCGCTTGAAGACGAACCATTACCGCGAATTTGTTAACTGGCAAAGCAAGTACTTTTTAACCGGCAATTAAATACTGGTGTAAATGCGTTTAGTTGTACTAATAAGCGCCATCCATGGCGCGATGCTGGCGAAGGTAGCAGTAACAAACACCGAATCCATGTTTTCATGGCTTTGTGGGACAGCAATGACCAAGTTAATAACAGTGAACATTACTGTTTTTGACGCGAAGCCTTGCGCTTAGAGGCATGGAATTGAAAAGTCAACGTGGTAGTGTTCATCATGCCTCACCCATGACCTTTTTTCTGAAAAATTAATATTCTTTTCCAGATACGCCCCATATTTAGTTTTATAAAGATGAGATTGAAGCATTGGATCGAATATTACCCGCCAAAGATCGTACCCCGCTTGCTTAGATTGTTTATGCAGTGAAACAATATGAGCAGCCAAAGCTTCATAATCAATTTTTAAGCCATCATAAACCCCATCCGAATCAAATTCGATATCGTAGCCGAAGCGGTTAAACAAATGAGTAGGGAGGTGGACCGACTCACCATCAACATTGACAACCGGCGTCATAAAATCGACCGACAGCCCATTCATATGGGTTTTATGCGGTTTGAATCTTCCTCCCTCTTTAAAACCAGTTTCAGCGTATTTATACACCTTTTCTGGCTGTTTTTTTTCTAAAGCTTTATACGAGGCGACGATAATATCTCTCACCTCAGAGTGTACGTAGGTTCTACCCGCCACTCTGGCTATTGAGCTGTAAGCAACAAAATTGCTACCCTTTTCAGGCAGTTTTACGCCATTTTCGAGGCTACCATTTGAAGTGGTACCATAACAGGTACTTTCTTGTGCAAAAACATTTAAAGAAAACAAAGCAAATAGAAGCTGTAAAATATCTCTCATAACTCTCCTCATTGCTGTCCCATAAGCTCGATTGCCGGGTGGCTTGCATTAAACTCGCTTTGGCGCAGACATGAATACGGTATTTGCCACTGCTACACGCTGCAAGTACGTCCCTGTAAGCTCTACGCCAGCGTCCACCGGCAACTGCTCCTGCGTTGCTCTAATAAGCGCCATCCATGGCGCGATCGGCAACTGCTCCTGCGTTGCTCTAATAAGCGCCATCCATGGCGCGATGCTGGCGAAGGTAGCAGTAACAAACACCGAATCCATGTTTTCAGGCTTTGTGGACAGCAATGACCAAGTTAATAATGTCGGCCAGTCCGCCTACTGCGCAAGCGACGCTGAATAATCGCTATTGGCTTCTTTAACTACGTCAATAACTCAGGGAGTGAGCTGTCCGTTTACCGTTCACACCGAGCCTGTCCCGCACTTCTCTCACCGGCAGGCTTGCATGCGCAAACCCCGTAATATCAGTAAAAGCAGATAGGTCTACCCTCCAATACCAGCCACATTACTGTTCATTTTTATTCCGCCACAAACGCTTCCATGCTAGCACGGCTATGCCCTCCAAGGCCCATGGCTGGGCTTCAGGTGATAGATTTAGCCCTACAGTTCAAGTATGCTTAAGCAAAAGCGTTCAATAATTAAGCAAACATAGAATAATAACTATTAAGGTTCTGCAATGTACCAATCTGTTGCAATCACACGGCTTGTCAGCATTTTTCTTATTCTGCTGTCCGTTCTAATTGCCTCACACTACTTAATTGCACCAAGCTTGGCTCCCTTGTTAACGGAGCTCGCCTCCCGGTTTGAGCACAAGAGTGCCGCCGTTCTGGCGATTGCTACCGGGCTCACCCTGGATGTTATGTTGCCCATTCCCTCCAGCGCTCTATCCATGCTGGCCGCTGTGTCACTGGGCTTTTTCGAAAGCTTGTTACTTATATGGGCGAGCATGAACGCCGCTTGTCTGCTTGGCTATAGTCTGGGAGCTGGTGCAGCAAAGGGGCTGCCCTCACGCTTGGTCAGGCCGACAGATCTCGGCACAGCAAAGCGCTTAGCCAGGCGCTATGGTACTGCGGCACTGGTCTTTTCTCGCGCCGTTCCCGTGGTGGCAGAGGCCAGCGTTATTAGCGCCGGTCTTACGCGTATGCCATTCGCCAAATTTGCCAGCGCCTGCCTGCTTTCCAACCTGGGCATCGCCCTTGCGTATGCCGTGGCGGGAAAACTGGCAAATGCCAGTTCGTCGTTTGGCTTTGCATTTGCCGGCAGCATTGTTGTTCCCGCACTGGCTTTTACGTCTTTTCGGCTAATGCAGCAATCTGGCAGTAAGCGCAGCGAGCAAGACAGCCAGCTGATGCCAAGCTTTAGCATGACCTTCAGCTATCCACTGTGCTTCACTCGGCAGGTGTTCGATGTTCAAAACACCACACTTATAGAGCAGTTAAAACGAAGCAGGAACAGCAAGCAAAGCTTGAGAGCACAGTTCTACCTTGACCAGGGCTTGCAGGAAAGCCAAGCCGAACTGGATGCCCAAATTCGCGATTACTGCAACGCGCACGCGATAAACTTCCGCTGCATTGCTATTCCCGGCGGCGAAGCCGCAAAAACACAACAGCAAATTCAATACATGCACAATGAGATGCTGCAAGCAGGCCTGGACAGGCAGTCTTATGTGGTCGCTATTGGTGGTGGCGGTCTGCTGGATGCCGTGGGTTACGCTGCATCGACCTTCCACCGGGGAATACGCCTTATCCGCATGCCCACCACGGTGCTTGCTCAAAACGATGCCGGGGTTGGCGTTAAAAACGGAATCAACGACAAGGGTATTAAAAACCTGCTGGGCTGCTTCGCCGTACCGCACGCCATCATTAACGACTCCGTTTTTTTGGATAGCTTGAGCAAACGGGATTTCCGCTCTGGCTTCGCAGAGGCCGTTAAAGTTGCACTCATACGCGACGCCGGTTTTTATCATTGGATTAACGATAATGCTGCAGCGCTTAACTCACGCGATATTACTACCGTCAACTATCTGATAAAACGCTGCGCAGAACTGCATTTGAATCAAATCTGCGAGGGTGGTGATCCTTTTGAGCAAGGCAGCGCGAGGCCTCTGGACTATGGCCACTGGAGCGCCCACAAACTCGAAAGCCTCACGCAACACGAACTCTCTCACGGTGAAGCGGTGAGCATTGGCATGGCGCTGGACGCCTTGTATTCCGTTGAAATAGGCCTCCTGCCAAAACGCAGCGCTGACAACATTCTGCATTTAATTCAAAGCCTTGGTTTCGAATTGTGGCACCCCGCCCTTCGCTGGGAGGGAGAAGACAAACAAAACGTCTTGCTGCATGGCGTGGAAGAGTTCAGTCAGCACCTCGGCGGCGAGCTGGGCATTACCGTGCTTACTGAGATTGGTGAACACTTGAGGCGAACCATATTGATGAGCAAGCCTTACTCAAAGCTCGCGATAAACTGGAAATTATATCCAGCCAATCAGCATAATGCTGTTTTCCTTAACTCGCCGGTGCAGTAATGAACATAGCCGATAATTGCCATTTGAGTTATTGCACCAACATCCACCCAGGCGAAGACTGGCCCAGCTTATTTTCTTCTCTCAAAGTGTGCCTCCCCGCGGTAAAAAAAAATGTATGCCCTGAAGTCCCTTTTGGCGTGGGTCTGCGCCTTTCAGCGTTGGCAGTAGATCAACTGCTCGAAAAACCCACACTGTTGGCAGAGCTCAAATCCTGGCTGTCAGATGAGGATTTATACGTATTTACCCTTAATGGTTTTCCCTATGGCACATTTCACGGCGAAGTGATCAAAGAAAAAGTCTATCAACCGGACTGGACGAGCCAGCAACGTTTTCGCTACAGCTGTCAGCTGGCCAGGGTACTGGCGGAGCTTCTCCCGAAAAACCAGCACGGCAGTATTTCCACTGTGCCAATAGGGTTTAAAAGTGATTTTTCCAGACAGGAAAAAGTAGAGCAGGCCATCGACCAGCTATTGGCATTTACGGATTTCCTTGTTGAGCTGAAAAAGCAGCGGGGCCGACATATTCAACTGGCGCTGGAACCAGAGCCTGGCTGCGTGCTCGAAACCACCGAGGACAGTTTGCAGATTTTCTCCAGAATTTTCGCTAGAAACCATATCGACAAGGAAACATTAACAAGCCATCTTGGCTTGTGTCTCGACACCTGCCACACGGCGGTTATGTTTGAAAGCCCCCTTGAAGCAGCGAATACCTTTTTAAAAGCCGGGATAGCCATTCATAAAATTCAGCTTACTGCCGCGCTAATGGTGAAACACGCAAGTACATCGTCCATCAAAGCGCTGGAGCAATTTATTGATAGCAGCTATTTGCACCAAAGCACTGTTTTACAGCAAAGTACTATCGCGGCTATTGGCAGCCGCGCTTTTTACATGGACTTGCCGCAAGCGCTTCAGTCCGCGAATGCCGGCGATGAAATTCGCAGTCATTTTCATGTCCCGGTTTTCCGCCAGAACATGGGAGAACTGCAGACTACACAAGCCGAACTGCAAGAACTGCTTTGTCAACACAAAGTAAGCCCCCTGAGCCCCCATATGGAAGTCGAAACCTATACCTTCGATGTGCTTCCCATGGCTCTGCGCAGCAAATCCGTGGTCGACAATATCAGCCGCGAGTTGAACTGGGTGCTGGAGCAACTGCGATGAAGCTGACTACCGCTTTAAAACTGGGCAGGGTGAGCAATATGCCCACGGTCTGGAGCAATGTTCTCACGGGGCTGGCATTTACAGGCACAGCAGGCAATCCCACTCTTCTGTTAATGGCAATAATCTCCATCAGCCTGATTTATCTGGCCGGCATGTTTCTTAACGACGCCTTTGATGCTCGCTGGGACCAGCAACACAAGCAAAATCGCCCGATAGTGCATGGCGAAACCAGCGTCGGTGAAGTCTCAATGTTTGCCTCTGCTTTTATCGTGCTGGCTCTGGCATTACTGCTCGCAGGGGCGAAGCAAGGGCAAGTATGGCAAAGCCTGGTCACCAGTCTTACCCTGGTAGCGCTGATCCTTATTTACGATTGGAAGCACAAAAGCTGGCCCCACAGTGCATGGCTAATGGGTGCCTGTCGCCTGGCGGTTTACCTCACCGTAGCATCTCTGGCAGCGGCGATCTCCCCGAAACTTGTGCTCGCAGGCCTGAGCCTTATGCTATATATCGCCGGCATCACCTATCTGGCACGCAGCGAGCACTTAAACACCGTAAACTCTTTCTGGCCGGCTTTGTTATTGTTTGCTCCGGCTGTTGTTGCCGGCTATTTCGCGCTGGGCAGTAGCAGCCTGTTGATGTCCTTTACGCTTATTGCAGCCTTGCTAGTATGGGTCACCAAGGGCCTGCTATTACTTGTACCGGGCGACAATCGCAACATTCCCAAAGCAATTGGTATACTGCTGGCAGGCATGTGTCTGATAGATGCATGTTTTTTGTTTTCTGTGGGTGCGCACACGTATACCTGGCTGGCCCTGCTTGCCTTCGCACTCTGCCTTTTACTGCAAAAGAAAATTGCCGCGAGCTAACAATATGAGCGACAGTTTAAACAGCATTGTAGCGAAGGTTTTACAACGCAGCTCAAGCGAGCCCTTCGCCGCACTAAAAAAAGAACTGGACGCCCTGGTCAGGTCTTTTACAAATAAGCAGTTTTTTTTCCTGTTCGCCATAAGCCCCCGCCGCTTTAAACAAAGTGCTTTATCCAGCAGCGAGCTTCTCAGCGCCCATGACCCATATCAGGTGCTGAGTAACTGGAACGCGGGGCAACTGGCCCGCCTCCATATACTATTGACCCTGGCGCAAGCGCTGAACGATGGGCAGTTTAAAAACAGTGTTAACGAACTGTTTAAAAGCGCGGACGTCAATGAGCAGGTTTTACTGGTACAAAGCCTGGCCTTTCTCCCCGGAGGCGCCAGTTTTGTTGAACGAGCGCGAGAAGCGGCACGCAGTAATATTGAAAGTGTTTTTTGCGCTGTTGCCCACGACAGTGATTATGCAAAAAATTATTTTGATCTGGCAGGCTGGAACCAGCTTGTTTTAAAAGCCGCATTTCTCGCTGTACCCATCTGGAATATTGCTGGTCTGCGCGAGCGCAACAATCCCGAGCTTGTTACCATGCTGAGTAACTATGCGCGCGAAAGACAAGCTGCGGGGCGCACAGTGCCCTGGGATTTATATTGCTGCCCAGGCTGGCTGGCTTCAGCGCAAAGCGAACTGGCGTTTATGCAACAGCAGTTCACTCTGGGCAGCAAAAAAATAAAGGCGGCAATTGTACTGGCGCTGCTGGAAAACCCTGCACCGGCAGCAAATTCTCTGGCAAAACAACTCACCTCAACGCAAGCCAACAGCTGGCAAGACATCGCAAAAATGGAGCCCTGACAACATGTACATCGACCCCCATATCCATATGAGCGCGCGAACCACCGATGATTATCAGGCCATGGCCGATGCCGGTGTAGTGGCGGTAATCGAACCTGCTTTCTGGCTGGGCCAGCCCAGAACCTCTGCGGAAACCTATCGCGACTATCTTGCCTCGCTGGTAGGCTGGGAGCGTTTTCGCGCGTCGCAGTTTGGCATAAGCCATTACTGCGCCATCGGCCTTAATTCGAAAGAAGCCAACAACCCGGAGCTGGCTGAAGCGGTTTTGGAAATCTTACCGCTGTTCCTTGCCAAAGAAGGCGTGGTGGCTGTGGGCGAAATCGGTTTTGACGAGCAAACCTCCCTGGAAGAAAAATATCTGCGAGCGCAATTGGAGCTGGCCAAACAATTTGAGCTTCCTGTGATGGTGCACACACCCCACAGGGACAAACTGCAAGGCACTCTGCTTACCATGGATATTTGTGAGGAGCACAGCCTGGCTCCCAACCAGGTTATTATTGATCACAATAACGAAACCACGGTAAAACAGGTTCTGGAACGCGGGTACTGGACAGCCTTCACGCTATACCCGCAAACGAAAATGGGCAGCGAGCGCATGGTTAATATTGCCCGGGAATACGGTTCCGAACGAATTTTTATTGACTCCAGTGCCGACTGGGGCGTATCCGACCCTTTATCTGTGCCCAAAACAGCAAACTTGATGTTGCAATCGGGCATAGCAAAATCCGATGTGGAAAAAATCTGTTATCACAACGCGCTTGAGGCCTATGCTCAAAGTGGGCAAATTAATCAGCAGCACTGGCAAAAGCCCAGTTACGATCAGTCACGCCTGTTTGAAGGGAACTCAGTTCTGCGTGGCCAGAAACCCAAAGTTAGCGAGTAGTCGCCGCGCATGAATAAACTGCTAGTGCTAAACATTGTGGGACTAAGCCCCAAACACATCGGGCCCAGCACTCCCAACCTGCAGAAGCTGGCTGTAAAAGGCAGCCAAAGCCATATTCACCCCATGCTGCCAGCGCTGACTTGCTCAGTGCAAACAACGTATTTCACAGGAGAAACTCCGGCAAAACACGGTATCGTCGGCAACGGCTGGTTTTTCAGGGATCAGGCAGAGGTGCGCTTCTGGCATCAGAGTAATCACCTGGTTCAAGCAAAACAAATCTGGAACAGCTTAAAAACAATTGACGATACCGCAACTACCGCCAATATTTTTTGCTGGTACAACATGTATTGCCCGGCAGACATTGCCGTTACTGTGCGCCCCATGTACCCGGCTGACGGCCGAAAAATTCCCGATATATATACCGCCCCCGAAAACTTGCGAGCGGAACTCAACAGCAAGCTGGGGAGTTTCCCCCTTTTTCATTTCTGGGGACCGAAAAGCAATATTCAATCAAGCCAGTGGATTTGCGACTGCGCACTACACACTTTAGAAAAAAGCACACCCACTTTTGCGGCCGTATATTTACCCCACCTGGACTACGCCCTGCAAAAACTGGGGCCAGACCATGCGGGTATTAACGATGAGCTTAAAGCTATCGATAAGCAATGCGGGAGATTAATCCGTTACGCGCAAAAGAATAACTACCAGCTAATCGCGCTTTCGGAATACGGTATACACCCGGTGAACAGGGTATGCCATATCAACAGGCTGTTTCGCGAAAAAGGCTGGTTGCGTATTCGAGAAGAACTCGGGCTGGAATTACTCGATGCTGGTGCCAGCAAGGTGTTCGCGGTTGCAGACCATCAGCTTGCTCATATTTATATTCAGGATGAAAGCCTTCGCCCGCAGGTTAGAGCACTGCTCGAAGCGCAACACGAAGTTGAACTGATACTCGGCGAGGACGAAAAAATTGAGCAGGGCCTGAATCATCCGCGCAGTGGCGAGCTGATAGCCGTATGCAAACCCGACGCGTGGTTCTCCTATTACTACTGGCTGGAGGACAACAAAGCTCCGGACTTTGCACGCTGTGTGGATATCCACAGAAAGCCCGGCTACGACCCTGTTGAGCTGTTTCTAGACCCCAACATCAAATACCCCTTCGCCAAGGTGGCAAAAAAATTGATTCAGAAAAAGCTGGGGTTCAGAACGCTAATGGATGTTATCCCGCTTGATGCCTCGCTGGTAAGAGGCTCTCATGGGGCTTTAAGCAGCCCTGAAGACGGGGCTGTGTTTATCTGCTCAGAAGCGGGAGCTTTATCGCCCGATGAGAAAGAAAATGGACTGGCCGCGACAAAGGTCTATGGTCATTTGCTGAGACAATTAAGCTAGCGAGTAACGATTAACCCGGCAATTAAATAGATTATCCTATCTCATTGCTGTCCCACATAGCACGGTGGCGGCGCTTACATGTGCCATCTATCAACTTAGCAATAAGTATTGCCAAGATACTATTTAAACGGCCTCCAGCCTCTTACCGAGGTAAGCCAATAAGCAAACACCACCAGAAACGCGAACAGGGTTCCCATGAATTCCCGGGTTTCTTCAATATAGGGTTTAAATGGACTCATGTCCTGGATGATGGATTCATTGGCAATATGTTCCAGGTACTCAATAGCGCCGCTCACGCTTAATGTTGTGCCGGCAAGACAGTATCCGGCAGTAATACCGATCAAAATAGACCTATTCGATTTACCAATGTTTAAAAAACTCTGCAGCGGCACAAGCGCTGCGAGTGCATATAGGCTTACCCAGAATAATGGGTCTGGGTCGTTGAATTGAAGATAGGCAATATAGGCCAGCAAAGCCGCCAGGAAAATATGCAGGAACTTTATCATTGGAGCCTCTATTATTTTTATTTTGGGGATGAATGTCTTATTAAAGCCTGTTAAAGAATCAGCCTCACCCCGTTTTCGTCACGAATCACCTTTTTATCATCACTAATCAAAGCCATCAACTGTTCTTCAGACAAGGGCCTGCTGTAATAGAAGCCTTGCACCTGATCACAACCTCTGTCAATCAACCAGCGCGACTGCGCCGAGCGCTCAACACCTTCGGCAATAACCTCCAGCGACATATTGTGCGCAAGGTCGATAATGCTTTTAGCAATAGCGGCTTCCTGGCGATTACGATCAATATCGTTAATAAAACTGCGATCAATCTTGAGCTTTTGAATGGGAAAACGCTGCAGGTAAGCCAGAGAGGAATAGCCGGTACCAAAGTCATCAATGGCCAGAGACAAGCCCATTTGTGCCAGGCATTTGAGCATGTCGATGGTGCTAGCGGCATTTTCCATGGCCGAGCTCTCGGTGATCTCCAGCTCCAGGTACTTGGGCGGCAGCCCCGTGCGTTGCAGGATATTGTGTACCCCTGTCTCAAACTTGTCCTTGCGAAACTGGCGTGTAGACAAGTTCACCGCAACTTTACCCAGGTTCCACCCCCTTAACAGCCAGCTCTGAAAACGTTCGCAGGCATGTTCCAGCACCCAATCCCCCAGAGGCTCGATCAAACCGGTCTCTTCAGCCAAGGGGATAAAATGCATTGGCGAGATCATTCCCCGGTCTTTGTGCTGCCAACGAACAAGCGCTTCCAGCCCAATAATACGACCACTCACCAGGTCAATTTGCGGCTGGTAATAAAGGCACAGTTCGTTTTGCTCGATGGCCCGGCGCAAGTCGTTTTCGAGCAGCAGGTAGTTTACGGCGGTATCCGACATGGCGCTTTGGTAAAACTGGAAACGATTTTTTCCTGCTGCTTTTGCACGGTACATGGCAGTATCGGCATGTTTGAGCAGTTGGTCGATGGAGTCACCGTCGTTGGGAAAGACGCTGATGCCGATGCTCGCAGTACAGGAAATCTCGTGCTCCTGTATGGTGATTGGCTGCGCCAGACATGTCAGTAACTTGCGGGCGATATTCTCAATGTCCATGCCATCGACAATGTTCTCCAGCGCGATAACAAACTCATCACCGCCGAGACGCGCGACAGTATCTGTATCCCGCAGCTCATTCTGCAGGTTTTTTGCTACCTGCTTGAGAAAGGCATCTCCAGCATCGTGCCCCAAGCTGTCGTTGATATTTTTGAAACGATCCAGGTCGAACAGCATGATCGCCAGACTGCTTTCACTGCGCTTAGCACGTGAGATGCTCTTGTGCATGCGGTCATAAAAGAGAGAGCGGTTGGCCAGCCCTGTTAAGGGGTCGTGGAAAGTCACGTAGTTAATGTGGCTTTTGTGGTCCCTGAGCGTGTTTTCAGCGATTTTATTTTCTGTAACATCTACACCAACGGTGTAACTGACACGCTCGGCGCCGGATTTCATCGCAAAACGGCGCATTTGATAGTGGTGCAGCGAGCCATCCTTATGTTTAGCGCTCAGCTCCCAAAGCTGCTCGCCTTCGATTTCCGCGTTCAGGCTGTTCAGGCGCACCTGCACAAAAGCGGGGTACAAGTCGGCTTCCAGACGGATGTTGGCAGGGTTGTCTGCCACCCCTGCCAGTAAAGTATGGTAGCGACTGGCAAACAAAACCTCCCCCTTGTCATTAACCACAGAGGCCAGCACAGGCACATGCTGCAGCAGAATGGCCAGGTAAAGGTGAGCATCGTCGCTGCTATTCACCCAGGCACAGGAAGGATTTTCGGGTAACTCTGAATCATTACTCATTTAGGGGTTCTTCAGCCGAGGGCTACAACTTTTGCGGCTTATTGATTGAAGCATAGACTATTACTAGGGCTGCTTGGTATTTGGGAGTTCTGCCCAAAGGTCATATTCATCCGCCGCAACGATTTTAACCTCAAGCCTGGTACCGGGCGACAAGTGCGCAGCATCCTCAATGATCACCACGCCATCAATTTCCGGGGCATCAGCATAGCTGCGTGCAACTGCATTGTCGCCCTCGGAAGAGTCCACCAGAACCTCCATTGAGCAGCCTACCTTACGCTGCAGCCGCGCAGAGGATATCTTCTGTTGAACCGCCATAAAGCGCTCCCAGCGCTCCTGTTTCAGCTCTTCGGCTACCGGGTTCGGCAGCGCATTGGCACTTGCGCCTTCTACCGCCGAGTACTTAAAACAGCCTACGCGGTCCAGCTGAGCTTCCTGCATCCACTGCAGTAGATGTTCAAAATCCTGCTCAGTTTCACCGGGGAAGCCAACTATAAAGGTCGACCGAAGCACCAGCTCAGGGCAGGCCTGTCGCCAGGCTTTAATTCGGTCCAGAGTTTTTTCCTGGTGTGCAGGCCGCTTCATGGCCTTGAGAATGGAAGGACTGGAATGCTGAAAGGGTATATCCAGATAGGGAAGAATCTTCCCTGCTGACATCAAAGGAATCAGCTCATCTACATGGGGGTAGGGGTAGACATAGTGCAAACGCACCCATACGCCCAGCTCAGACAGCGCCTGGCACAGCTCTGTCATGCGGGTTTTCACCGGCCGCCCCTGCCAGAAGCCGGTGCGGTACTTCAGGTCAACACCATATGCGCTGGTGTCCTGAGAGATCACCAATAACTCCTTGGTGCCGGCAGCCACAAGGCGCTCGGCTTCGTCCAGCACCTCGCCAACAGGGCGACTAACCAGGTCTCCCCGCATCGAGGGAATGATGCAGAACGAGCAACGGTGGTTACAGCCTTCAGAAATTTTAAGGTAGGCATAGTGGCGAGGCGTAAGCTTAACGCCCTGGGGGGGCACCAGGTCGAGATGTGGGTTATGCTCCGCCGCGGCGGGTATATACTCATGCACAGCGCCCATGACCTGTTCATAGGCCGCTGGACCGGTGACACTGAGCACCTCCGGAAAAGACTGCTGGATGACTTCGGCATCTTTTCCTTTGCCCATGCAACCGGTAACAATCACCTTGCCATTCTCTTGCATGGCCTCACCAATGGCCTGCAGAGACTCCTCTTTGGCTGAATCGATAAAACCACAGGTATTAACCACAACAAGGTCGGCATCCTGGTAGCTTGAAACAAGCTGGTAGCCGTCTATCTTTAATTGGGTGAGAATACGCTCAGAATCCACCAGGGCCTTAGGGCAGCCCAGCGAGACAAAACCGACTTTCGCCTGACTCATAACTAAAACTATCGAAAAAATTTTCGAAATTCTATCACAAATCGCCTGCGGTACCGGCGGTGCTTACACCGAATCAACGGACGAGCCAATGAAGAAGCTGAAACTTTTTCGCCGCAAGCCGGCCCCCACGCCTCAAAACTCCCTGCTGAAAAGCTGGAATATCCTGGTTGTTGATGATGAGCAACTGGTCCATGAAGTCACCCACATGGTACTCACAGGCCTGGAGTTTGAGGGTTGCCCCCTGAGACTCTACTCCGCCTACAACGGCGCCGAAGCAAGAAAGGTGATGGAAACCCAGGGGCCGTTCGCCCTGGCTCTAATTGATGTTGTGATGGAAAGCGACCATGCAGGGCTGGAGCTGGTGGAGTGGATCCGCAAAAACCGGCAAAACCACGCAACCCGCATAATTTTGCGCACCGGCCAGGCGGGCATCGCTCCAGAGGAAGAAGTTATTCGTGACTATGATATCAACGACTACAAGAATAAAACTGAGCTCACGTCAACCAAATTGACCACCAGTGTACTCTCTGCCATACGCTCCTACCGCGATATTCTCACCATTGAAAAAAGCCGGGAAGGTTTAAAGCGGGTTATTCAGGCCTCGTCAGAGATTCTTAAACCCGGACGCCTCAACGAATTTGGCTCAGCGGTGCTTGAGCAGCTACTTACTTTGCTGGGTATAGAGACTTCAAGCATCTATATCTCCAACCAGGAAATCAATATCTACGCCGATACTTCTCAAACAGTGTTGGCCGCTACAGGTTCTTACTCAGGATACTCCGGTTCACTGGATGAGGCGGAGGTGGAAGCGGATGTTAAGAGCCTCATAAAAAAAACTTTTCGCACTCGAAAAACCATCATAGAAGACGGCCACTTTCTGGGCTTTTATGAAACTGACACCAATAGCAGCTCCGTACTCTATGTACAACTGCCACAAAAAATCGAGTACTTTAAATACAACTTGCTGGAAATTTTTTGCTGTCAGGTCGCTCTTGCCTTTGAAAATCTACGTGTTAAAGAAGAAGTGCTGGATGTACAAAGTGAGCTGCTGATGATTATTGGTGACGCTATTGAAATGCGCAGCAAAGAGACCGGGTTTCACGTGAGACGCGTCTCGGAACTGAGCCGTCTACTGGCAAGTAAAGCAGGAAAATCCATTGCCTTTCAGGATTACATAGCTTTTGCATCCCCCTTGCATGACCTGGGTAAAATCGGCATCCCGGAAACTATTTTGGAGAAGCCGGGAACGCTGGATATCAATGAGTGGAATGTAATGAAAAAGCATTCTGCCATAGGCGGAGACTTGCTACTGCGCTGCAAACGTACAGTAGGAAAAATGGGAGAGCGCATCGCACGCTATCACCACGAGAACTGGGATGGCAGTGGTTACCCTGAAGGCCTTAGCGGCACAGATATTCCCGTTGAAGCCCGTATCGCCGCCGTAGCTGACGTTTTTGACGCCCTTGCTTCGGAGCGTAGTTACAAAAAAGCATGGCCCCTGAATGAAATCGTTGATTTCTTTGAAGCGCAATCAGGTGTCAAATTTGACCCTTCTCTGGTAACAATTTTGCTCTCTAGCCTGGATGAATTTGTCGACCTGCGCGAACGCATTCATAAGCAGGAAAGCGCAAAATGAACAGCAAACTGGAAAACATATTGAATGAAGTTTCAAAATCTGAAGAAATCGACAAAGGAGACCTTAACCGCTCATCAGAGCGTGTTCTAAATGCCATTCTCGACGGACTTCAGGTTGCACGCTGCGGTATCTGGATGTTTGAAGAGGCAAGAGGCGGCATCAAATGTTTTTTGTTAATTGACAACTACAACCAGACACGCTCGGAAGACACGCTCTTATCACGTGACGATTTCCCCAATTACTTTCGCGCACTGGATACCGAACGGGCGATTGTTGCCGATGATGCCTGCTCACACCCGGATACCTGCGAATTCACAGAGACCTATTTAAACCCCCTTGGCATCAGCTCCATGTTGGACACCCCCATACGTCACTCGGGTAAGATGGTTGGGATAATCTGCAGCGAGCACATTGGTGAACAGCGAACATGGAATGAGGACGAAGTGGTTTTTGCTTCGGTAATGAGTGACATCTTCGGTCGGGCAATCAATGCAAAAGAGCGGCAAGATTACGAAACTCAGCTAATCGAAGCCAATAAAAACCTGGAAAATAAAATTGCTGAACGTACCAGCCATCTGGAAGATTCCATCAAGCTCTTAAAGCACATGCAGGTAAAGTTAATCGAAAGTGAAAAAATGGCTGCTCTGGGCTCTTTGGTTGCAGGCGTTGCCCATGAAGTTAATACCCCTATCGGTGTCTCTGTTACAGCAAACTCTCATCATCAGCAATTACTGCAAGCACTTAAAGTTAAGTTTGAGGCCGACAACATAAGCTATGAGGAACTGGAGGATTACATTAGCAAATCAACAAAGTCGAGCACTCTGATTGCGGAAAACCTGCAACGAGCAGCGGCCTTAATATTGAATTTTAAGAAAACCGCGGTTGACCAGCAGCACCTCGAAGCTGAACCAGTTGTGCTGAAGGAATACACCGAACAGATACTCAGCACATTAAAACCCCTTACAAAAAAACAGCAGGTACGTTTCAACATTTCCGGACCTGATACCGCACTTACCACTTACGCAGGAGCACTGGCTCAGGTGCTCACAAACCTGGTCAGTAATAGCTGCCTGCATGCATTCACTGATGCAAAAAATGAAAACACTGTGGATATACATTACCGACAGCTCGACCAAAACACTTGGGCTATGGACTACCATGATAACGGCAAAGGCATGTCGGATGAGACACTGGAAAAAGTTTATGAGCCCTTCTTCACCACAGCAAGGTCTAGCGGAGGCTCCGGTCTGGGAATGTCGATTGTCTACAACCTCATCACCCAGAAACTCAATGGCAGCCTTGAAGCCTCATCCACCGAGGGTAAAGGCACCAGCTTCAACATAATTTTTAAAGCTGGCACCTAAACGCAACACTGAAGCCTTGACCACCACATCTTACAAGTGTAATCTCACTCGCAAGATTACAATTGTAATCCAATATTACCCCTGTATAAATCAGTGAATAGCTCTTAGTTGTGGGCACAGCTATAAAGACAGAGTACTACTCAAGCGCTGAAGTAGTTGTTGTTATTAACTTGGCAATAGTTATTGTTAAGTTAATAGGCGGCACACGGAAGCGCCGCTATTGCCAAGGCAATGTAAGCCCTTGAAATAACAGCAAATTCACACATTTGCGCCAGTATTTCAAGGGCTTGCAATTAAATAGATAGGATCATCTATTTAATTGCCGGGTTAATAAATACAGATAAACATCAGCTTAAGCTGCCGAGCGCAAAGCGGAAGAAATCATGAGCAACAACACACACAAAAACCTGTCGGACAGTGAGTGGGAATTAATGAAGGAGCTTTGGCAACTGGAACCCGTTCCAGCCAACCGCCTGGCGGAACGGCTGCCGCAATGGCATTCAAAAACTGTTCGCACCATGTTACTCCGACTGCAGAAAAAAAGCGTAGTCAGCCATACCATGGAAGAAGGAGTACAGCATTTCAGTGCCGAGCTCAGCCGGGAAGAATGCGAAAGGCAGGCGACCGACTCTTTTGTTCAACGCGTTTTCAACGGAGCCTTGTCGCCCATGGTCGCGCACTTCACCCGGCAGCATGACCTATCACCGGAAGACAGAGAAGCATTGCTAACAATACTTGAAAAAGCGACAAAAAAGGAACAATAAGGATGAACACCTTAATTTCAGCTTTCGAATGGACGGCGGCCACATCCCTAAAAACTATTCCAATTATTTTGCTGGTTTATTTACTTCAACGCTTCGCAAAAAAAAGGATTAGCGCCTCAGCCGTTCATATATTGTGGCTATTGGTGTTACTAAGCCTGGGGCTACCCTGGGGATGGAAGCTTGAACCCCCTCCCCTTGAAAGGATGTCATTCTCTCCCCCCTCAATTTCAACACCAACGCCAATCCCTGACGAAAAAATTGTAGCGGTAGAACCCGCATACAGCGACAGGCATAGAACAGCCCTGCCTTTAACAGTACCAAATACAAGCGCCTGGGACGCAAGGTTAACAAGCCTTTTTCCATTTATTCAAGGGATATGGCTGGCGGGCATGCTGGTGCTGGCCTTACTTATTTTTAGCCAGGCTTATCGTTACCATCGAATCGTGCGCGAAGCCCACGCCGGCAATGCAGAACTGCAAGCGCGGCTAAACAGGCTACGCATACAAATGGGTATTAAGCAGCCAGTAAAGCTGTTGCTCTCCCGCACGTTGCGATCACCAATAAGCTCCGGTCTATACCGTCCATCCATAATACTCCCCGCCGAATTAAGTACGCACTTAAATAATACAGAAACCGAGCATATACTGCTCCACGAGATTACACACATAAAACGCAAAGATATTGTTTTTTGCTGGATCGCAAGCCTGATCACCCTAATCCACTGGTTCAATCCCTTCGCCTGGCTGGCGTTATACAACATGCGCAGAAACATGGAAATTGCATGTGATGCAGATGTACTAAAACAGCTTGCGCCCGCGCAACAAAAATTTTATGGCGAAACACTTATCACACTTTCAGACAAAAACAGTTTTGGCTGCCACAGCACCTTTGCGGTAGGCATTCTGGAAAACCACAAGCAACTTAAGGAGAGAATACAGATGCTTAGCCAAAAGCAGACTATCAACCCCAGTTCCAGAACCATTTTTGCATTGATGCTGTTATTGATCGCGATTACAGCCTTGGCAAAACCAGACATAGACTCCGATAAAGCGGGAAAAACAACTGCAAATGACCGTTCAGCAATCAGCCTGCAGTCATTTGCCAAAAGGGCGGAAGGTGACTTGAAGGTACCGGTACTGGTGGGCCAGCAATATGCGGACCACAAGATTCGTATGCCGCTACAACTCAAGAAGCTGGACTACGGAAATTTCCTCAGTGTATTACTCGCCAACAATTTCACCGCTTACCGTTCAAATGGCTTGATTAAAATCATACCCCTGAAAAGGGCAAGGAGTGCAGCAATACCGGTTGCAGAAGCCAATAAACAATATCATCAAGACGAATACGTCACTACATTTCTCAAGCTGGAAAAAGCCTGCGCCTGGACACTGTTACCCGTGCTTCGGCCGATGGTGCCGCAACACAGCCACCTTGCTGCGGCTGAAGGTAGATCCATGTTAATTACAGACTCCTATGGCAATATAATGCGTCTTCAGCGGGTAATTACCGAGTACGAAAACGGGCTCGGGAAAAAGGAAGAGTGCGGAATTAAAAACCCTTTCTACTCAAAAAAGGCAAAACCTCAAAAGAAGTAAATCAGGTATCATATTAACTTGGCAATAACTACTGCCAGGTTAATAGAACCTTTTTTCCAGAACGGTCACAGCGCTGCCTTGAACAAGCCCTTTATGACTAAAAGCCCAATTGCGCTTACGATAAAAATTTTCCTTATCCTTGGTGTACAGCTTTAACTGCTCAATTTTATTTTCTGCGGCGAAGTCAGACATAAATTCGAGCAGCTTTTCGCCAATCCCCTGCTTGCGAAAAGCATCAAGAACATAGAGGTTAGTCAACCATTCACTTGGTACTCTATGGTGAGAAAATTTGTAATAAACAATACTTACGGAACCAATCACTTCAGGCTTAGCGCTTCCATTGGTCGCTTTATCGCAAACGGCAATAAAGGTACTAGGAACCGGGGCCTCGCCGAAATGAGAATGAAGGTTCAGTTCCCGCTCATGTATATCTTTAGATACATCTTTGTCGGAGATGGTCTGCCGTCGCGCAAGGTCTGCGTAGCCTTTGAGCCATTCACTATGGTGCCACCGTGCAAGTTCAGGCACGAATTGCGGAAAATCGCGCAGGTTGGCAATACTGTATTCTATAGCCGACACTATTTCACCGTTTCGCCATGTGCTTGCTTGTCCGCGTGATATGAAGAGCGCACCAACGGACCACAGGCTGCGTGCACAAAACCAAGCTCTTTTGCAACAGCGCTGTATTCATCGAACTCGTCAGGTTCTACATAGCGCATAACAGGCAAGTGTTCACGAGAAGGCTGCAAGTACTGACCAATGGTTAGCATGTCGATATCATGTTCGCGCATATTTTTAAGCACTTCGATGATTTCCTCCTTTGTTTCACCAAGACCCACCATCAAACCGGATTTGGTTAATACTTCAGGTTTTCGCACTTTGTAATCTTTTAACAGTTGCAGCGACCATTTATAGTTGGCCCCCGGCCGGGACTGCCGATACAAACGCGGCACCGTTTCCAGGTTGTGATTAAACACGTTGGGCGGCTCTTGCTCCAGTATATCCAGCGCCACATTCATGCGGCCGCGAAAATCTGGCGTTAAAATCTCCACTTGTAATTCCGGAGAGAGGGCGCGAGCTTCACGAATACAATCTGCGAAATGTTGTGCACCGCCGTCACGCAGGTCATCCCTGTCGACTGAGGTGATTACAACATATTTAAGCTTCATTTCTGCGATGGCTTCGGCCAGGCTCTTTGGCTCATTCACATCAAGGGGGTTTGGTTTACCATGGCCAACATCACAGAAAGGGCAGCGGCGGGTGCATATTTCACCCATAATCATAAAAGTTGCAGTGCCACCACTAAAGCATTCCCCAAGGTTAGGGCAATTTGCCTCCTCACATACTGTGGCAAGGGCATTTTTTCGCAGTAATTTTTTAATGCGCTCTACTTCTGGCGAGGCACTGACTTTAATGCGAATCCAGTCAGGTTTACGCAGCATTTCGTCGCTGGCAATCACTTTTACCGGAATACGCTCTACTTTCTCACCATCACGTAATTTCTCGCCCTGCTTAATCCGGCGTGTGCGCTTAATGGGGGTTTTCTCACTCATTCATTCATCTCTGTGCTATTCATCAGGCAGGTATTCAGCCTCGAAAAGATTGCGAATCAGGCAATGTAAAAATTGCTCGCGAACGGAAGCAACACTTACGCGTTTTTCGGTATGCTCACAAAGCTGTGTCATTTGCAAACCTTCATATCCGCAAGGGTTAATATTGCTGAAAGGGCTTAAGTCCATTTGAATGTTAACGGCCAGGCCGTGGTAACTGCAGGACCTTCTCACCCGCAAACCGAGGGAAGCGATTTTTTTTCCTTTAACGTAGACCCCGGGCGCTTCAGCTTTAGGGGCCGATTGCGTGTCATAAGCGGCAAGAAAATCGATCACGCTGTTTTCCAGTCGCGTCACCAGCTCCCGCACACCAATTTTCAGTCTTTTGAGATCCAGCAAGGGGTAAGCCACCAACTGCCCAGGCCCGTGGTAGGTCACTTGCCCGCCGCGATCGGAAGCAACAACGGGAATTTCTCCAGGGTTAAATAGATGCTCAGCCTTCCCCGCCTGCCCTTGGGTATATACAGGCAGGTGCTCCACCAACCAGATCTCATCTGCGCTATCGACAGTGCGCCGGTCTGTGAAGGCACGCATTTCTGCCCATACTTCTGCATACTCCTTGAGGCCAAGGTCGCGCACGAGATAATGTTGGGACGGGCACATCGCGCTGACTTAACTCGCCTATAAAACCATTTTGGTTTCGGGCAGTTTTTTTAAATCGTCAAAGATCGCCTGAAGCTGGTCGACACCCGTTGCGGTAATAAAGACTGTTACCGACTGAAACCTTCCTTTGCTACTGTCACGAACACTAACACGAGTGCTATCAAAACCAGAGGCATGCCGCTCCATAACGTTTAGCACGGCCTCCCGATAGCTTTCTGTGGCCAGGCCCATGACTTTTATAGGGTAGTCGTCACAGGGAAACTCTATCGTTACCCGAGTATTGTCGCTCACAGCTATTCCTCGAACATACGGATTACAGCATCCCAGGTGCGGGTGAAGAAACCCGCTTCAGGAATATCAGAAGCGGCTACTAGCTCAGTCTCTACCAGCGTTTGCTCCTCAAGGGAGATCAGTATTTTGCCAAGCACCTGTCCTTTAGTGACCGGCGCTTCAATTGCCGCACCTACCTGAGTCTGGGCTTTAACCTGTTTCTGCGAGCCGCGTGGAATAGTGGCTGCAATATCCCTGGCGATGGTGAAATCAACTTGTTTCGGCTCTCCGCCCCACACTCGACCATTACCCAGCACATCCCCGGCTTTGTATAGTGTGTGGGTCTGATAATAACGGAAACCATAGGCCAGCAACTTCTGTGACTCAGCGGCCCTCGAACTCTCGGAGCGCGCGCCCATCACCACGGAAATCAAACGCATATCATTGCGCACCGCTGATGCCACCAAACAAAACCCTGCGGCTTTTGTGTGGCCGGTTTTGATGCCATCGACATACTTATCCGTAAACAGCAGTTTGTTACGGTTCGGCTGGTTGATTCCGTTGTGCTTGAAATAGCGCTCTGCGTAGAGCATGTAATGCTCGGGATGGTCCTGGATGAGTGCGCGCGCAAGTGTTGCCAGGTCCCTCGCGGTAGTCAAATGACCTTCTGCAGGCCAACCTGTAGCATTGTGAAAATTCGAGCTGATCATACCCAAGAGCTGCGCCTGTTGATTCATTACATCCGCAAACGCTTCTTCACTGCCAGCAATGTGTTGCGCAAGTGCAATAGAGGCATCGTTACCGGACTGGATAATCACTCCACGCAGCAGATCGATAACCGGCACTTTCGACCTGGCATCAAGAAACATGGTTGAGCTACCGCTTTTGGTGCCACCGCGCCGCCAGGCATCGTCACTCACATGCACCAGATCGGTATCTTTGAGCCTGCCCGCTGCAATCTCCTCGGAGACGATATAGCTGGTCATCATTTTGGTGAGACTCGCAGGTGGAAGTTGTTGATCGGCGTTGTGCTCAACAATCACCTTACCTGTATCGGCATCAACCAGGAAGTAGGCACTGGCAGCAAGCTGCGGTGGCGCAGGGATGATCACTTTTGCCGCCTGAGCCGTGCTAAAGGCAAAGGCTTGAATGATCGTGAAGATGGTTAGAAATACAACAGCGCGCGGGAATAATAATCGCATCGTTTCGTAGCAGACCTTGTTGGAAATATTGGGAGTTTAGAGCGAGGATTTAGCCTTAAGTGCCGCGATTGTAGCAGTTTTTGAATCTAATTTGCTCAACCGCCTGCGCAAAACGCCCTTACGGCGCAAATATCCCCATTTGCTGGACAATGTGAAGGGCAAACCGAACTATAATTTTAACTCTAAGCTTATCAAACCATGTGCGCTGAATGACTGTAACACCCACACCCGAGATTGATCAAAATATACACTCGCTAAGACTTGTTCTCGTCCACTACTCACTGCTGGCCATGCCAGCGCTTTTCGCACTGGACCGGGCGCATATGCTGGCAACAGGCTGGCAGCTAGCGGACCTTGTGCACATTGCCGTGGCGGCCACCTGCCTGGCGAGCTGGTACCTTCGCAGCTACCTTAAACTGGGACTTCTGGCATTAATTTCAATCTCAAGCATGGGGGTCTATGCCAGTGCCAGCCTGGCAAGTTTTGGTTATGTAAGCTGTGCCATTCCTTTGTTTATCAGTGCACTGATGCTTTGCTCATTGCTTTTTAGTGTGCGCGCAACGTTGGTGTTATCGGCACTTGTGTTTCTGGTAGTGATTTTTGCTGGTGCCTACTTTTTGCTTCTCGGGCCGAGCAACAAAGCCATTTTTTCCTCCAGCCACCCTTTTATTAACTTCCTTATATGGGCTAGCACCGCCGTAACGTCACTCTTATTTATCCCGCTGTTTGCCGACTATCATTATGCAGCCCGCAAGGTGTATCTCGATACGCTGAGCAAGACTGCAGCAAATGGGGAGATCAAGCAGATAGACCCCCTCACCGCTTTACCGGCGCTATCGATATTGATGGATCGTTTGCACCACGAAATTGATCGCAGCAAACGAGGTAAAACCATCGGTGCTGTAATGTGTATCGATGTGGACAACTTCAGGAACATCAATGAGCAGTTTGGTAAAGAAGCTGGCGATGCTGTATTGCGCACGCTATCTGCACGAATATCCAGTGTGGTGCGAGCATCCGACACACTTTCGCGTATTGGCGGTGACGAATTTGTAGCGGTTTTTCCTGATCACGAAAATGAACAGCAAGTAATACTGGTAGCAGGCAAGATCATGTCTGTAACAGAGGACTCCATCGCCTTCGGCGAAGAGAAAATAAGCCTGCAACTAAGCATCGGCATTTCTCTCTACCCTGAACACTCCCTCAGTCCTCGTCAATTGCTGGGTTTTGCCCAGGATGCATGCGAGCTAGCCAAGAGCGAAGGTGGAAACCGGTTCCGTATCACGGTACTTGAAGCATCGTCCGAAGCAAACATCCTGGCACGCTAGCGATCCTTACTCATATACTACATGGGGCTCGGGATACTTTTTATCCAGCAGCTTCTGCCTCAAGTTAAATAAATCAAAATTATCTTTTAGTGGCCCAATCCGCACCCGATATAAACCACCGGGTTTAGTTGGCTCGGTAATGTTAACGGGGTAGAGAGTAAGCGCCAGCAACTGGTTTTGCAGTGTTTTTGCACTTTGCATTTTACTGAATGCGCCCACTTGCAGGAATGTATTATCGGGAATAGCATAGCCGCCGGCTCGCGCGGGGGTCGGTGCGGGTGGCTCTCCCTTTTTAACAGTGGCAGGCACTGTGCGAGTATTTTTCTTTACGTAGCTATCCGGGTCGATATATTCAACCAGCACCTGGGTAGTGCCACGAGATTGAAAGCCCAGCTTCTTCGCGGCACTGTAACTCAAATCGATAATTCTGCCCGCGTGAAAGGGTCCACGATCGTTAACACGAACAATAACAGCGCGCCCGTTGGCTTCATTCGTTACACGTACATAACTGGGTATGGGCAGGGTTTTGTGGGCGGCAGTCATGCCATACATATCGTATATTTCACCATTGGAAGTGCGATGCCCATGGAATTTTTTACCGTACCAGGAGGCAATTCCTTTTTTGCTGTAACCTTTTGGAGATTTCATTACATGGTAGGTTTTACCCAGCACCTTGTAAGGGCTTTTATTGCCGGCAATTGTGCGCGGCTCATGGCGTGGCACCGGCTCGGGGATATGATCAACGCTCATCGACTGATCCGGTCCGGTGTCGTGTTTCATTGAGTAAGGGCTTGGTGATTCACAGCCTGCAAAAAGCGATAGCAAAATCAGGATGCACAGGTTCTTACTGAGGCAATTGTTTCTCATAAGCGTAACGCAACTCTTCACTCAATTGCCAAACAGCCATGGCATACAATTGGCTGCGATTATAGCGTGTGATCACATAGAAATTGTTAAAACCCAGCCAGAATTCCTTTCCATACTCCCCCTCATACACCAGCGGCACGACTTTTTCGCCACCTGCCAGGTTTTTATTTACCGGTGTAAAGCCCTTCTCCGCCAGTTGCTGCAGTGTATAGTGCGGGCGAACTTTCTCATTGAGGATGGATTTATCGTACTCATCACCTATGCGCGCCCGACTAAATACAATTTCCCCTTTTTTCCACCGATGCTGTTTGAAGTAGTTGGCAACACTGCCGATGGCATCTACCGGGTTATTCCAGATATCAGCAAATCCGTCGCCGTCAAAATCAATGGCGTAAGCTCTGTAACTGCTGGGGATAAACTGGCCATAGCCCATTGCACCCGCGTAAGAGCCCTTAAGCGCGAGGGGGTCCTGTTTTTGTTCCCTGGCCAGTAACAAATAATGCTCCAACTCTTTAATAAAGAAGGAGGCTCTGGGCTGGTAATCAAAGCCTAAAGTCGCCAAGGCATCGAGAACACGAAACTTACCGGCATGCCGGCCATAACGGGTTTCAACTCCAATAATGGCCACGATTATCTGCTCGTCAACCCCGAGTTCCTCGCTCGCACGCCGAATGACGGCTTTGTTTTCATTCCAGAATTGAACACCCTGATCGATACGTTTCTGGCCAAGGAAGATTTTTCGGTAGTCTTTCCAGGGTTTGGTTTTTTCAGCGGGGCGGGAAATGGCATCCAGTATGGATTGTTTTTTTTCCGCTGCACTCAGCCAGGCAACCAGCGCTTCCCTTTCAAACTGGTGCTGGTCGACCATTTTATCGATAAACGCAGGCGCTTCGGCATGCTTAGAGTAGTCGGCAAACCCGGAAGCGCAGAAAAATACTGCAGAACTCACTATGCAGATTAAAGTACCACCAAAAAATCTTGAATCCATAGACAATTATCTTACTCGTTTTTTTTCAGTTGCAATGGCCATCAACAAACCAAAGCCTGTCATTAAGGTTACGATGGAAGTTCCACCCAGGCTCACCAGCGGCAACGGTACACCGACTACTGGCAGCATGCCAGCCACCATACCAATATTTACAAACACGTACACAAAAAATGTCATAGTGATACTTCCGGCCAGAAGGCGTCCAAACATATTCTGCGAACTCGAGGCGATTAACAGACCCCGTGTTATAACCAGTAGATAAAGGGTTATTAATAAGAGAACACCAATCAATCCGAATTCTTCCGCCATAACGGCAATAATAAAATCCGTGTGACTTTCAGGAAGAAAATCCAATTGTGACTGTGTACCGTTAAACAGCCCCTTACCATAAACTCCGCCAGAGCCAATGGCGGTCTTCGATTGTATGATATTCCAGCCAGCACCCAGTTTATCCGCTTCAGGGTCCAGCAGGGTTAACACCCTTTGTTTTTGGTAATCTTTCATTACCCAGTGCCACATGGGCCATAAGCTGGCACCCAGAAAAACCAGGCAGCCGAATATGTAGCGCCAGGGTAAACCGGCAAGAAACAGCACAATGATGCCCGAAGCAGAAATCAAAATAGCGGTACCCAGGTCTGGCTGTTTAAAGATCAATACTGCAGGCAGGGCAATAATGACCAGGCAAATAACAATATGGGCAAATCTTGGCGGCAGGCTTCTCAGGGAAAAAAACGAGGCAGTCATTACCGGCACTGCAATTTTCATCACTTCAGATGGTTGAAAACGCATAAAACCGAGACTGATCCAGCGCTGAGCCCCTTTTGCGCCAACGCCAACAATGAAAACCAGTAGCAGTAAAACAATCCCCAAAAAATATAGCCAGAAGGCCCAGCGCTGAACAAAACGTAAATCCAGTTGCGCGGTGACAAACATGGCGACGTAGGCAATACTAAAGAAAACCACCTGCCGCTTAAAAATGGATTCGGACTGACCACTGGCACTGTATAGGATAATCAAACCGTATGCGGTAAGCACCATCAGCAACAGCAGAAGAATCGGGTCAACATGTAACCGTCGCCACAGGCTTTGCACTCGCGCAAAGTGTAACGAGGAGTCTGGCAAGCGCCTGACAAAATCCTGGTTTTCCTGTCTCATTGCTGCTTTTCTCCGCTGGCAGCGAGTTTCTCTTCAGCCGCTTTTTGCTCCCTTGCCATCTTTTGTGCAAAGTAGGCATCAAATAGTTTCCTTGCTATGGGCGCAGCGGCACTGGAACCATGCTCCCCGTTCTCAACAATAATAGCCGTAGCAATTCGCGGGTTTTCAGCAGGGGCATAACCAATATAGAGGGCGTGATCCCAATTGCGTTCATCGATTTTTGCAGAATCGTACTCCTCGTCCTGGGCGATACCCACTTTCTGCGCTGTGCCCGTTTTACCTGCCATGCGGTATTTCACACCCCTGCCGATTTTATTGGCGGTTCCACGCAAGCTATGAACCACGCCTTCCATCGCCGACATAACATAGTCCCAGTGGATATCATCAGCGATAACCTGGTCAACAATTTCCATGCTGGTTTCAACATCGCCAATTTTCTTCACCAGGCGAGGCTTGATGTGCTTGCCTCTGGAAGCCAGTGTCGATGTCATCACCGCCAATTGCAGAGGCGTGGTCAGCACATCGCCCTGGCCAATACTGACATTAAGGCTGTCCCCGGGAAACCAATGCATGCCACGGGTGTTTTTTTTCCATTCCCGGGAAGGCCATAAGCCGGGCCGTTCACTGGGTATATCAATCTCCGTTCGCGCACCCAAACCGAACTGACTACCGAAAATATGCATGCGATCAACCCCCATATTGAAGGCCATGCCGTAGAAGAAGGTATCACAGGATTCGATAATCGCCTGCCGCAAATCGACTCTGCTACCATGCCCTCCTTTTTTCCAGTCTCGATAAAAGCGTTCATCATTTTCCAGTTGATAAAAACCAGGATCACTAATACGGGATTCAAAATTCACAACGCCAAATTTCAAAGCCCCGAGCCCGAGAACAGGTTTAATGGTTGAGCCTGGTGGGTATTGCCCCTGAATGCTTCGGTCAAACAGTGGTAAATCACGCGACTGGTTAAGTGCGTTGTAGTCTTTGTAACTGATACCTGTAACGAACAGATTGGGATCGAAGGCTGGCGCGCTGTACATGGCAAGTACGCCACCAGTACGTACATCAATTGCTACCAGTGAACCGCGTCGCCCCTCCAATTCATCTGCTGCAATCTGCTGTAAGCCCACATCCATAAACAGCTGCAGGTTTTTACCGGGTACTGGAGATAGGGTATCCAGTGTTCGCAATACGCGGCCATGGGCGTTGGTTTCAATATTTTCACTGCCAACCCGGCCCAGCAAAGTTCGTTCGTAAAACTTTTCCAGGCCAATTTTGCCTATGCTGTGCGTGCCACTGTATTGGCGATAGGTTTGCTCATTAAAGCTGCTGAGTTCACGCTCATTGATACGGCCTACATAACCAACAGTATGCGCAAAAAGTTCACCCCAGGGGTAAGCACGCATCAGTTGCGCCTCAATCTCGACCCCTTTGAGACGAAACTCATTTACCGCAATTCTGGAAATCTCCTCCTCCGTAAGCCTGTATCGAAGCGGAACAGGCTCAAAAGGGCGGCGGCGGCGCTTCAATAATTTGTAAAAATTGGACCTGTCGCTATCTTTTATGTCAACAATGTCCGCAAGCACATTGATGGTGTTTTCCAGGTCTTTGGTGTGTTCCTTAATAATAGAGAGCGAAAAGCTGGGACGATTATCCGCAAGTAATTGCCCGTGGGTATCGAAAACCAAACCGCGATTGGGCGCAATGGGACGAACATGAATGCGATTGCTATCCGAGCGTGTAGCATAATGTTGATAATCAACAACCTGCAGCGTGTAATAGCGGAACAGCAAAAGGCCAAACAACACGATTACAACAAAAAGGGACAAGCCCAGACGAAAGCCAAATACGCGCGCTTCCCGGTGGTGGTCCTTAAATTGGTGCAGCTCGTTGTCAGCCCAAATCATGGATGCAGGTTTATTTGTGGTAGGGGTGGTTCTGGGTAATGGTCCAGGCGCGATAAAGCTGTTCCATGATCAATACTCTCACTAAAGGATGGGGAAGCGTGAGACCGGAAAGGCTCCACTTCTCTTCTGCCCGTTGCAGCACCGTTTTATCCAGGCCATCTGGACCGCCAATGATCAGACAGGGGCTCATTCCCTCCATCTGCCAGCGACGCATTTTCTCAGCCAGGACTTCTGTAGTTACACTTTTACCCTGAACATCCAGCGCTATTAAACGCCGATGCCCGGGCAGGTTTGCTACTGTCGCGAGAATGCTTTCAGCCTCTGTCGCTTTTAATAGCTGTGTATTAGCATTTTTAGAACGATTTGCCAGCGGAAGTTCCAGCAGATTTGGCTGAAGCTCGCGCGGCATGCGCTTTGCGTATTCAGCATAGCCTTGCTGCACCCACGCGGGCATCTTCCCGCCGACAGATATCAAATGAATTTTCATCCGCTCAGGTGAGGCTTATTTATCGTGCTCGCCTGACTTATGACGGGTTGAAGGCTCTGTGGACCACAGCTTTTCAAGCTCGTAGAAAGCACGCGTGGTTTCAAGCATTACGTGGACCACAGTATCGCCAAAGTCCACCAGCACCCATTCACCACTTTCCATACCCTCGACACCGATGGGCCTGTCGCCGCGAGTTTTTGCCTCCTCTACCACGTTACTGGCCAGAGATTTTACATGCCGATTGGAAGTGCCGGTGACGATCACCAGTGTGTCCATCACATCGCTGAGAGTCGTAACGTCCATGACTTGGACATCTTTGCCTTTCAGGTCATCCAGGGCATCTTCAATGGTTTTAATTAACATTCATTTTTCCAGGTTTGTTTGATAAAGATTGCGCTCCCTAATATACCGGTAAACGCTTTCCGGCAGCAGCTCAGCGTTCATCGCTTCACCACTGCGCACTGCCGAAGAGGAAACATCAACGGGTGTGGTCTGCAAAAAACACACACCACCATTACTGCGGTTTTTTAACTCTGCGACATCCGTCAAGCGCGGTTCAAGCCAGTCATTCACCTGCTGATTGAGCTGAGAATACCCCGGCCGCTGCCATACAGCAAAATTACTGAGTTCAGCCAGCTCCTGCCAGTGATACCAGCTCGGCAGATTCTGCAGGGAATCCCAGCCCATCAGGAAGATGAGGCTGGTATGTTTACCGTATCTCGTACGATAACGCTTGAGAGTACTTAGCGTGTAAGAAGCCTTGGGCTGTTCCAGCTCCCAGGTGTCCACCGACAGGTTGGGTAGCTCAGCAGTGGCCAGCTGCAGCATGTCCAGCCGTTGACTGGTAGTAGCCTTAAAGCTCTCCTTGTGCGGAGGGATGTGACAGGGCAGCAGGCGCACCTGCTCTACCCCCAGAAACTCTGCGGCCTCTTGCACTGCATGCAAGTGACCGTAGTGCACCGGGTCGAAGCTGCCACCAAAAAGTACAATTGGATCAGGCAAGGATTTCTCCGTCCCCAAGCACCACCCACTTCTGGGATGTCAGGCCTTCCAGGCCAACGGGGCCTCGCGCATGTATCTTGTCGGTGGAGATGCCAATTTCAGCGCCCAGACCATACTGAAAGCCATCGGCAAATCGCGTTGAAGCATTTACCATCACAGAAGAGGAGTCAACGCGCGTTAGAAAGGCTCGGGCCTTGGTGTAGTTTTCAGTCACAATGCTCTCGGTGTGCGCAGAACTGTGCAGGGCAATATGGTCAATGGCTTGATCCATACCCGCGACTAGCTTAATGGACAATACCGGCGCCAGATACTCTGTATCCCAGTCACTCTCCTGAGCGACTTTCGCCTGAGGCAATATAGCGCAGGTGCGGTCACAGCCGCGCAGCTCAACACCCTTCTCACCGTAGGCCTGAGCCAGCCGCGGCAGGATGTCAGCTGCAACGACCTCAGACACCAACAGCGTTTCCATGGCATTGCAGACGCCATAGCGATGAGTCTTACTGTTTAGCGCAATATTAAACGCCTTGTCCAAATCGGCATCATCATCGATATACACATGGCAGATACCGTCCAGGTGCTTGATAACACTCACTTTTGCGTCATTGGATATTCGCTCGATAAGGCTTCGCCCACCACGGGGCACGATCACGTCCACATACTCAGGCATGGTAATCAACTCACCAACAGCAGCGCGGTCGATGGTTTCCACTACCTGCACAGCAGCCTCTGGCAGGCCCGCTTCTGACAAACCACTGGCAATAGACTTGGCAATGGCCTGATTGGAATGTATGGCTTCCTTACCACCACGTAATACCGTGGCGTTACCTGACTTCAAACAAAGGCTGGCGGCATCGATTGTCACATTTGGACGGCTTTCATAGATGATACCCACCACACCCAAAGGTACGCGCATCTTGCCTACCTGGATCCCGGAGGGGCGCGATTTAAGATCGGTAATTTCGCCACAGGGGTCAGGCAAGGCCGCAACCTGCAGCAGCCCCTCGATCATGCCATCAATGCGAGCAGGTGTAAGCTCCAGGCGGTCCAGTAGCGCGGCATCCAGGCCGGACTCGCGACCAGCATGCAGGTCTCGCGCATTTTCGCTGGCGATGTAATCGCGCTTTTCATTGATGTCCCTGGCAATGGCTTCCAATGCGGCGTTTTTTTCCGCAGTACTGGCTGCCATCATCACCCTTGATGCCGCTCTGGCATTGCGGCCGAGGCCGGCCATATAGTTTTTAACGCTCATGTAATAATTTCTTGTGCACAAAAAAGCCCATTATAGCGAGCTTGAGGGAATAGGTCAGTTGGCAGAGGAAGGCATATCAACTGCAAATACGATTCAGATCACATCGCTCGATGCCGCAAAGTGCTCCTCGGCAAAGGCAACCCTCTGTGGAATGGCCATCATTTCAGCCCTTCGGATAGCTTCAACCTGGCGTAAACGTGGCAACAAACCGGCATTATTAGCAATCTGGATAGACAAACCCGGTCGGGCATTAAGCTCCAACAGCGCCGGACCAATAGTTTTATCAATCACCAGGTCCACGCCAAGAAAGCCCAGGCCGGTCATATCCGCGCAAGCGCAACCCAGTTCAAGCAGCGTATCCCAGCTGGGAATAGCCAGCGCACTCAACTCCAGCCCGGTGTCTGGGTGCGTTGCAACGGGTAAATCATTCTGCACCGCATGCACTGCGCGCCCGTTGGCGATGTCTATACCCACCCCCACAGCCCCCTGATGCAAGTTAGCCTTGCCCTGGGAGGCGCTACAAGCCAGACGCATCATCGCCATTACCGGCATACCCCGGAACACGATAAGACGTATGTCAGGTACACCTTCATGAGAAAAGCGGCCAATGCACTGGTCAACTACAATCAGGTCTTCGATCACCGCCACATCCACTGCGCCCCCCAGAGAGAACAGCCCCGCAAGAATATTGGAAACATGTCGCTGAATATCCGTCAGTGAAACCGGCTGACCATTGCTCTTGATGTATTGACCCTGCTCGCTGCCGGTAATGACCAAAATGCCCTTACCTCCCGAGCCTTTAGCCGGCTTGATGCAGAATTTCTGCCGCCCCTGCAGAAAGCGCTGCAGTTTTAATACATCGTGCTGACTGTCGATCACTGCAATCAGCTCCGGAACAGCAACATCGAACTCTATAGCGAGCTTTTTGGTTTGTAATTTGTTATCCACCAGCGGAAAACAGTGACGATTGTTATAACGGGAGATATAAGCAATATTTCGCCGATTCATCCCCAGAATGCCCCGGCGCTGAAGATTACGGAAAGCAGCAAGGGGCGAGCGAATCACTACTGGCTACCTGCAGAAAAAAAGCGAAAACGCCGAAGTTCCAACAAGCGGTATCCCGTGTAGCTGCCCAGCAATATGGCCAGAGCCATGAAAATTAACTGCAGGCCAATGAAGTTAAACGTCAGGTGTCGCACCAGCTCGTTGGTCATCACCATGTAGGCGACCAGCGCCACTGACAGCGAACCACCCGATTGAATCAGAACCTCTTTGGCCCCCTCTTCCTCCCACAAGATAGACATTCGTTCGATGGTCCAGCTCAAAATAATCATCGGGAAAAAGGTAATCTTCAAAGCCTCGCTCAAGCCCAGCTGAAACGCGAGCACCGCAAACACCGCGATAATGCCGATTACGGTCATAATGACCGCCGAAATCCGCGCCACCAGCAGCAGGTTTAAATAGGAAAGATAACCTCGGATCAGCAAACCTATACCCACAATCAATACAAAGCCAATCAGCCCTGTCCAAAGGCTGGTTTGAATAAACGCCATGGCAATCAGCACCGGCATGAAGGTGCCGGAAGTCCGTAAGCCAACAATGATGCGCATAAAAACCACCACCAGCACGCCTACGGGGATCAACAGGATACCTTTAAACATCGCCTGCTCTTCCATGGGAAGGCTGTGTATCGAGAAGTCCAGCAAGCTCGCATCCTGCTGCTTTTCCAGCTCCAGAACCTGGGATGCAGGAACTTCCTGATCAATAATTGAGAACCAGACGTTGGACTGTGATGCGCCGATAATATCCAGCAAGGCGCCGGAATGGTATTCCCACATCAACTGGTGTTTGCCGCGCCCCTGTTTTGCGGTTTGCGGGTTAAAAAGCTGAAAATCCTTACCGTCAAACACTTGCAGATAGGTAACCAGGGGTTGGCGGCGACGACCATCCTCAAGGTTCAGTAACAGCACTTCACGCGCTGGCACATCGGCATGATTCAGCAATTGCACCAACCATCGACTGCGGTTTTGCTTTTGAGCCAGAAAGTCAGCACTTTGCTGCTGACTATTGAATTCATTGATTAACTCCCGGGCAAGCGTGTAATGGTCTGCAGAGCGCTGAAGGGCATTATTCAATAACTGCAGCGCGGAAGTCTCCATGGGACCACTGCCCATCAGCTTTTTGTTTTCTAAAAGTTCTGGCGCAAGCTGCTGTATTTCCTGCCCTGGGTCCACCTCCATGTCCACACGGTAATAAAGGGTCTGGCGCCCCGTTGCCCTGCGAATAGACCATTCCGCGCGACGGCCACCGGGAGAATCGATAAAAGCCAGCCCATAGCCCGGGCTCGCGGTATGCTCAACAATACGCTCAAAACCATTTTGCGTATCGGGGATGGCAAAAGAGACTTTTACAGGCTCCCCGCGTGCAATAAATTCCAGCTTGGCCTCAATGGACCACACCTGGCGCTTTTCACCTGGCATCCAGGGCACATCAAAAGCCTGATGGCGGTACCAGGTAAGCGTGCTGCCTGCCAACAGCAACAAAGCAACAATGGCAAACAGCGGTGTACGAGAAGGTTTCAAGCACTCGACCTTGTATTAGCGGTTGTAAGGAGTTTATCGACTACCCAGGGCAGGTCGCAGCATTTCTACCTGAACCTTCGGTTGAGTAAATTTTTTGGATACATCAACGACTGCAATATCGCGCAGGAAGTTACGGCCTATCAACACCGGGTAGACGGAATTGTCGCGCTCACTAAGCTGAAATTCAATTTCCTCACTGACATCACCAAAACGCACCACCACTTTCACTACCGGCCTGCGATCAATGCCATTAGAGGCCTGTCTTATTTTAATGTAACGCAACAGCGGCGCTTCCAACTGCGCTTTTTCCTGCTCGGAGGCCAGGGTAAATCGCACCCAATCTTCTCCATCCCGCTCAAAAGCCTGTATATCCCGGGCAACAAGGGTAGAAGTCGCTGCGCCTGTATCTATTCGGGCCTTATAGTGGTTGGTGGCAATATCCAACCATATCCACTCAACACGGCCCAGCACAATTTTGGTTTCATCGTACATCAGTATCTTTTTGACAGATGGTACCGGCTCCTGTTTGGCCTTGGCTGTTTGATTGTAATTAGTCTTCAGGGAAACCAGCCCAAGACGCAGTTCCGCCATCTGGCTTTGTAAAAAAAGCATTTGCTCACTCAGGCTCTGCTGATTGTCCACTAACGACTGCATCTGGGTTTGCTGCTTTTCTTTCCACACCTGCTGCTGTTGATGCATCTCCTGCTGTGCGGAAAGCATGTCATTTTTGTTATTCGTATAGGCACAGCCAAATATCACCGGTACCAGTGCAAGCAGTAGCGTTCTTGAGCGTAAAGGCATTTGATCCCTCGGGTGATACAATTGCCGCCGTTTTCGGCGCACCTCTTATGGGTGCCTAATGATAGCAGTGTTTAGCGCAATTACCATAAGGGCATAGCGGAGGTGAGCAGTGCGTATCGATGCCGTCATTTTTGACCACGACGGTACACTGGTAGACTCTGAGGGTATCCACTATGCGTTCTGGCGCGAACTGGTGGCCCGAGAGGGCAAAACCTTCAGCTATGAGGAATACCTCAACCATCACTGCGGGGTTCCCTCAAAGCAAAATGCAGAACTGATCTGCAGCCATCACCAGCTCAATATCAGCCCTCAGCAATTGCTGGCAGACAAGCGACAATTACTTGAGTCCTGGCTGAAAAAGCAAACCTTCCCCTTGTTGGCAGGTGCAGAAGCAGCTCTTGGCCTTGCACAAAAGGCTGGCTTGAAAATAGGCCTGGCGACGGGAGCAGAGCGCAGAGAGGCGCTGCGCAGCCTGGAGGGACATAGCCTGGCGCCTTACTTCCAGGCTGTGGTCACTAAAGACGATGTTGAATTCAGCAAACCGGCAGCAGACACCTACCTGCTGGCGGCTCAGCAAATGGGGGTAGCCCCTGCACACTGCATTGCCGTTGAAGACAGCACCACAGGTGTAGCATCAGCAAAGGCGGCAGGCATGACCTGCATTACAGTAAAGTATGCGATGGCAAAGAATCAGGACCTGTCGCAAGCGGATTACCATTGTGAAACCCTTGTGGAAGCCACTGAAAAAGCACTCTCCCTGATGACTTAAACATTCAGCAATGATTCAGGCTCACGCGAGTACTCTGCAAGTAACAGATGACAGCAGAGGAGAACGCCATGTCCAGCCTGAGAAAAACCATCACCATCACCACTGTGAGCACCCTGTTGCTAGCGAGCTTCAGTGCAGCGCAGGGCTATGAAGACGACATTCGACGTATAGATTACGCCAAAGTCATTTCCGCAGAACCGGTTTACCAAACCGTTGAACGGCGCGTACCCGTGGAAAACTGCTGGACAGAACAGCAGAGGCAAGAGACCCCGGTTTACTATTCCGCGCAATCCGGCAAGCCGCGTCGTTCGGCAACGGGCACGCTGCTTGGTGCAGTAATCGGCGGCGGAATAGGCAATGCCGTTGGCGCCGGGGAAGAAAACAAGAAGGTTGGCACCGTAGTGGGTGCCATTTTGGGAGCGACTATTGGCAACGATGTCAGTCGCAGACGTGCCTCCCGCCATGAAACGCAGGTTTCGCGCACAGAAGTCAGCTATCGGGATGTACAACGCTGTGAAGTGCAGGACCGAATTGAAACAGAGCGAGTTGCCGCAGGCTATCGCGTGAGTTATCGCTATCACGGCCAAACCTATCACACCCGCACAGAGAATCACCCGGGGGACAGGCTGAAGGTAGCAGTGAGCATTGAACCCGTTGAATATTAAAACGCCACGAGGCGAGCGTCCCCAGGAATGGGACATAGTTCACACAGCCATGAATGCTGCCAAAGCCAACGGATCATTGCACTATTTACACTGCTTTGGCTTACAATAGCGACACTGAAATATTGTGACAATGACCATGAACTCTCGCCTTCTAACCAGAACACGCCTGCTCCTGCTAAGCACCTTGTTGAGCTTGAGCGGCTACAGCAATGCCATGCACCATCAGGTGCTTGGCGATGCCAGCCTAAGCCCATTAACACTGAAGCAATCTCACAGCAGACATGAGACCGTGCTGGCTCAGGCAAAAAAGGGAATTAGCAAAAGCCAGGCAGCCAGTGCAGCCCAAAGTAAATACGGTGGCAAAGTTATCAATGTCAGCCAACGGGGAAACAGCTATCGCGTAAAGCTGCTGCTGGATTCGGGTAAAGTAAAAATTGTGACGGTTGATGCCACAACAGGGCAAGCCAGATAAGCTGTCGCACGAGAGGATCTGTAACATGAAAATGCTAGTTGTCGAAGATGAAGCCGCTATTCGCAAGCAGCTGAGCGACTATTTTTCTTCACTGAGTTTTGTTGTAGAAGCTGTCGCCGACGGCGAAGAAGGAAGCTACTACGCAACGGAATATGATTACGACTTTGCGGTAATCGATATCGGTCTGCCCAAAGTTGACGGCATCGAAGTAATAAAACGCCTGCGGGCAAAAGGTAAAAAATACCCTGTGTTAGTGCTCACCGCTCGCGGCCACTGGCAGGATAAAGTCAAAGGCCTGGAAGCGGGCGCCGATGATTATCTGGTAAAACCCTTTCACACCGAAGAATTACGTGCACGAACCAACGCATTAATACGTCGCAGCGGCGGCAGTGCCACACCCCAGCTCAACTTTGGTTCCATTGTTATCGACACCTTCAGCAAGCAGGTGAAGGTCGATGGTAATTTCATCGAGCTGACCAGTTTTGAATACAATACTCTTGAGTATCTGGCACTGCACGCGGGGCAACCTATCTCCAAATCCGAGTTAACAGAACACCTCTACCATCAGGACTACGAACGCGATAGCAATGTTATCGAAGTGTTTGTCGGGCGACTTCGCAAAAAGCTGGACCCTGCCAATGAACTCAAGCCCATTGCAACCGTGCGCGGCCAGGGCTACCGCTTCTCTCTGCAGCCGAGCTGATTTCATCTTATGCAAATTAAATCACTGGCCGCACGACTCACGGTATTTTCAGCCCTCGTACTACCAGTGATTCTCAGTTTCAGCGCTTTTTCTCTCGACAGGGCTTTTCGCCATAGCTTAATGAACAACGAACAGCAATCCCTGCGCGCGCAACTCTATTCCCTGCTCGCCTCAGCCGAGCCCGACCAGCAGACTGACAGCCTTTACCTTCCAGAGGTCTTCGCCGAGCCACGTTTTAATCGCCCTCAATCCGGGCTCTATGCCTGGGTTCTCGATGCACATGGAAAACCCATCTGGAGCAGCAGCTCCGCGCCTGTGAGCGCCCTCCCCAGAGATATCCTTCAAAACGTGCACGCCGGCTCCGAATTTTTCTCTCCGCTCTCAATCTTTAGTAAACAACATTTTATTTTCCGGCTCGACACCTTGTGGGAAATCGACAACAGGGACACCGTATTCCGCTTTGTGGTTATCCACCATCAAGAGGAAATGCAGGAGGAACTAAACAGTTACCGGGACGCCCTGTGGTTGTGGCTTGGGGGCATCACCCTGTTACTCATTGCCGCCCAGTTTGTTATCACCCACTTTGGATTGAAACCACTCAACGCCCTGGCCAGGGAATTAAAGCGTTTTCAACAAGGTAATAAAAATATCATTGAGGGAGTATATCCGGCAGAAATAGCCCCGGTGATCAACAACCTGAATGATGTCCTGGCCAGCGAGCAGGGGCAGAGACAGCGCTATAAGAATACTCTGGCGGATCTGGCTCACAGTTTAAAAACACCTCTGGCAATTATTAGGGCAGAACTGGCGAATTGTGACGAAGAGCGCGAAAACAGAATCAACAAGGCAACTATTGACGAACAAATCAGTCGTATGGCGGATATCGTACAACATCAGTTGCAGCGCGCATCTTTGAGCAGCACAAGTTCAGTACGGGACAAAACACCATTGAAAGAAACCCTTAGTCGACTGGCAGCAGCGCTAAAAAAAGTCTATCGCGATAAGATATTTGAAGTGGCGTTTGAAATTGAAGATAAGATCGCCTTTCCCGGCGACGAAAGTGACGCTATGGAATTATTTGGCAATCTAATGGAAAATGCTTTCAAATACGGGAGCAGCAAGCTGCACATAAGCGCTGAGCAAAGCGATGGGCAATTGCAGGTTACCATTGCTGATGACGGGCCAGGCATTGCCGATAACATGAAACAAAACATACTCTCCAGAGGGGCACGGGCAGACACATCCGTGCAAGGGCAAGGCATTGGTTTGTCGATTGTAGTCGATATTCTCAGCAGCTATCGCGGCGAGCTGGATATTGCTGACAGCGCTCTAGGCGGGGCCGAATTCAGGCTTCGCATCCCATACGCTAGCGCCCCTTAAAACGACGCAAAGAACCACAGGTTAAAAGAACTAAAGGACAGATGTGAGCTGGATTAATCAACTCTTAATAAGCATTTTCTACCATCCACGCTTTAAAATATTACGCTACGGACAGTTTGCTGTTGCGATTGGGCTATTTGCTTATATGGCACTGAGCCCCTCCCCGCCTAACCCTGTACCCTCTTTTTCAGACAAGGCGCTACATTTTATTGGCAACGTGCTTTTAATCAGCTCGACGTGGGTGGCCCTGTTTGGCAAAGCCGGAAAAAGAAGAGCTCTCGTGCTCGCGATTGCTTATTCGCTGCTTATTGAGGCCGCGCAACACTTATCTCCTGTGCGCAAGGCTGACGTACTCGATGCCACTGCAAATCTTATTGGTATCAGCTTTGGCCTGGGGCTGTGTTTTGCGATGGACTTTTATTTAAATCACATTAAAAGCCAGACCCCAAATTATACCGCGGCAGAATCGGAAGCTTCCAACTGACGCCGGGGAAAAGGCTTAATCAACAATAAAAGCTTGGGCAAAAGCAACAAGGCTCCCATCAAGGCAAAAAACATTGCCAAACCTGTCAGCAGCCCGAAATATATAGTAGGAATAAAATTGGACAACACCATGATGGCAAAGCCAAAAATGATGATGACTGAGGTATAAAACATGGCCCTGCCAATAGATGCATGCGCCCGATGCATAGCCGCTGTGTAGTCGGCATCCACGACTAACTCCCTGCGAAATCTGTGCACGTAGTGAATAGTATTATCAACACCTATACCTACGGTAATTGCAGCAACGGTTATTGTCATCATATCCAGTGGCAAGGCGAATATACCCATAAACCCCAAAATGGACATGGCAGCAACCACCGTGGGAATAATCGCCACCAGTGCTACGGGAAGTGAGCGAAATAAAATCACAAACATGATAAATATACCAAGCAAAACTGTTCCCAGCGTGGCAATTTGCGAGCTAAATAAACTCTGTAGCATGTTGTTATAGAGCACCAACAAACCGGTGAAATGCAGCTGATCCGGCTCTGCCCATTCATTTTGCAAAACGTGAGTGCGAATACGCTCTACCAGTTCTGCACGCTTTAAATCAGGATAACCATCATGAATTCTCAAGCTGATTCGAGTTTGTTCGTTCTGTATATCCAGGTAGGGCGCAACCAGTGCGCTATGCACAACACGAGGAAGCTTTTTCTGCATCACCGCCAACTCAAAATCATTGAGGCTGCCGTTAATATCCCGGCCTACTTTATATAAAATCGCCAGCGACTGTACTTTGCCAACTTCCGGCAGGCTTTCAAGGTAATCATGAATTTTCTCGATTTTCCTCAGCCCGCCAACTGTCATCCAGAAACTGGGATCATCAGCGCCATGCTCAGAAAACGGGTCGGCTTCTGCGAAGGGATCTGCTTCGGTAATCGGCTCCAGGGTCTCGAAGGGGTCTGCCTCATCAAAAGCGTCTGCTTCAGCAAAAGGGTCATCCTCATCCGTGTAATGCTCTGCATCCAAGCCCCCTGCGAGATCAGAATGCTGGATGATGATATCCAGAGAGGTGGTTCCACCCAGGTCTCGGTCAATAATCGATAAGCCCTGGTAGATTTCTGTGGTATCACGGAAATAATCAATAAACCGGTTCTCAACCTGCAAACGACCGATACCCCAGGCACTGGCAACGGCGACAGCAACACTTACCCACAGCACCAGATTTCCCCGCTGCTCGACAAAGCGAGAAAAATAGAGGGTAACAGGCTCTCGTTGTTTGGCCTCTGCGCTGACACTTCGGCGAATACTGCTGGGCTTGTTCTTCAGCAACATCAAAGCTGCCGGAAGCACTGTAAAAGCAAGCAGCAGTGCCAGCATTAGTCCCATGGTCATCAACCAGCCAAAATCAATCACCGGCCGAATATTACTGACAACTAATGAAGCGAAGGCAACCATCGAAGTCATTACCGTATACAGGCAGGGCAAGGCCATGCTCTTAACCGTTGCGGATACCAACTGCTGCTGGTCCCATTCAGGTTTGTTTTGCAGAAACTCCCGGTAACGCACAACCAAATGAATAATAATCGCCAGAGAAATGATTAATAACAGAGCAACAAAGTTGGACGATATCACGGTCAATCGCCAGTCGAGCCAGCTGACGTAGCCCAGCATCAACACTACCGCCGACAGGCAACAGACCATGGGAATGACGACAAAGCGAATACTGCGGAAAATGATCGCCAGCACAATAACCATGAATAACAATACTGCCGAACCAAATACCACCAGATCGCTCTGGATAAACCGGATCATATCTGCGGTAATCATGGTAAGACCACCCACATAGATCTGCGCACGATCCCGATAGCTATCCACAACCGAGCGGATACTGGCAACGCGCTGGTGGTTGCGGTTTGCCGCCTCGGTACTGTAGTCACGCAATGCCCGGTTGGCCTGCTGGTACTCGAGCACACCCGAAGCATCCAATTCTCCACTGGCTCTGGAGAGACTCAAGGCATCTCGTTTCTTAACAAGTTCAATATACTTTTCATCCACCGCCAGGTTCAGCTGTAAGGCGGTGGTCTGCCCGTCCGGCCCAAGAATCAACTCCTTGTATACAGGGCTGCTAAGGAATTCCCGCTTTGCCAGGTGATAGTCCATACCTGGTGTCAGCAGTGTACGAGGCTGAGACACCATTTCACTGATGCTTAGTTTCGGGCTATAGAGGAGCGGGACATCCAGTATGCTGTTGACGCTAACCACGCCCTCGATCTGAGACAGCTCGTCTCGCAAGCCCTGCAGAGTGTTGAGCGACTCATCACTGAACAGATCTTGCTGTGGGCGGAAAGTCACCACCAGAAAATCGCCACTGCTGTAGGCTTTAATAATGTCCCGGTAGTATTCGAGATCTTTGTCTCGCTCCAAGGTCAGAGAATCAGACGAGGCATCGAGCTTGAAGTTTGGTAAGCCAACAGCAGCAACAGCAATCAGCGCCGCCAATAAACTGAGAGTAAGCTTGGGAAAACGCGTAATAAAAGAGGTGTATCGATCAAAAAGTCGACTGAACATGGAATTTCTAATTCGGTCCTGAAATGGCAAGCAATGCCCGGAGCATTGCTAACCAGCCTACATGGCTATATAAAACAATAAAAAGTGTAATTTAGCAGCATTGGGGTGATCTATCAGACAAACTTTATGCCGCGTGCCAAACATATTGTGTTACGGATTGTTACCGACGCATTATACTCATATGTAAACCTATGGTGGCGAAAGGCCCCTCGAACACAGGACTTATGCTAAAAGTTCGCTATAAAAATGAAAATAAAGATCCGTTCTGGATAACAGAGCGCCTGTATTCCATTGGCACAGCCGCTGACAACAACCTTGCTATCAGCGATGCATCGCTGGCGCCACACCACGCCAAACTCGTTCGCGAGCACGATACCATCACGCTAAAGGACCTCGGCAGCGATTCCGGCACATACGTCAATGGCCAGCGTATAAACACCAAAGCCATCTGCTGCGGCGATGTGATTAGAATCGGTAAGACTGAGCTGCAAATAGCTGACCCGCTGGCAGACACGGCAGAATTCAAAGGGGACTACTGGTCGCTTATTGGCAGTTCAAGCTGGCTGGCCGGACAGGAGTTTCCCCTTGTATTTGACCAGAGTACTAGGCTGATACTTGGCCGTGGCACACATTGCGATATTGTTTTCCCTGGCACCCACCTCTCTCGGGAGCACGCAGCCATCACCCGGCATGGCAATATCATTGAAATTGAGGATTTGAAATCCGCTAACGCCACGTATGTAAATGATAAGCGCATTGAAAAAAGCTATCTCAGGCCTGGCGATCAGATCCGCCTGGATGTCTATAGTTTTCGCGTTTTCGGCCCAGGGATTGAATTACACAAAGCAGCGACAAAAAGAGTTCCAGCAGTAACCCAGTCGGCTTCAGTGATAAAGTTTGCTGATGAGAAAAAAGCGGTAAAGGACGCACCCGAAAAAAAAGCAGCTTCCAGCAATTCACAAAAGCCTCCAGCCAAAAAGCAAGCACCGATAAGCAAAGAGCAAAACCGTAAACAGGCCAGCGTGAGGGCGGCACATGCCGCCAGAGCCCTTCAACCGCAATTCACCAAAACAACAAAGCTGACCAACTGGTTGCTGGTGCTTCTATTGCTCACCATTATACTCAGCGTGACTTTAAGGGTGCTCATCTCCTGAAGCACCCCAGCGTGGCAGCAGCGCCTGAGGAAGGCCAAGCTGGTCCAGAATTCTCGCCACGATGAAGTCCACCAGGTCATTGACATTTTGCGGTTGCCTGTAAAACCCTGGGCTGGCTGGAAGCACTATCACCCCCATTCGGCTGAGATCGAGCATGTTACGAAGGTGAATCTCCGAATAGGGTGTCTCCCTTGGAACAACAATCAACTTACGTCGCTCCTTCAACGCAACATCGGCAGCTCGCTCAATTAAATTATTACTGGCACCACTGGCGATGGCAGAAATTGTGCCTCCGCTGGCAGGACAAATCACCAATGGCATTGGCGAGCTGGAGCCAGAGGCCACGGGGGCGAACCAGTCATCACGCGCCAGCACATTTAGATGCCCTTGCTGAGCGCAATAGCGTTCGGCGAGATATGCCTGCTGTGCCAGAGCATTTTGTTTAGGAAGTTCAAGGGTGGTTTCAGTCTCTATCACCACTTCAGCGGCGCTCGAGATCATCAAATAAACACGCTTTTGTGCTCGCAGTAAAAGCTCAAGCAAGCGCAAGCCGTACTGGGCACCAGAAGCACCGGTAATAGCGATGGCGATCTCCTGCATCAGCAAGCTACCTTCAAGCGCTCGCACAAGCGCTGATGGAGGCCATCGAAGCCGCCGTTGCTCATAATGACGATATGTACTCTGCTTTCTTTGTCCGACATTTTTTCCAGCCTCGCGCTGACATGGTCAATTATCTGTTGTGTTGAAGAACAAACTTCTGCATTTTCTTTTGCGGTAAGAAGCTCTGCAAGAGACCACTGCAAGCCTTGCGCCTGCAACCAGTAGCTTCCATCGGCCACCTTGACAGCTTGCGCCAGGCTCGACCGATGAACCCCCTGCTTCATGGTGTTAGATCTCGGCTCAATTATGGCGAAAATTGCTTCATCACCCACTTTCGCCCGCAAGCCTTCAAGAGTGGAAGCGATTGCAGTAGGGTGGTGGGCAAAATCGTCATAGATTGCCAGCCTGTTATTTTGCCCAATTAACTCCAATCGCCGTTTTACGCCCGTAAATTGAGCCAGCGCTTCACATGCCAGCGCAGGCTGAACGCCAACATGACGGGCCGCAGCTATTGCACTCAAGCCGTTATTGACATTGTGAAAGCCGCTCAATTGCCAAGCCACATCACCGACCTGCCGCCCCAGAAAACTGACATCAAAACGTGCTCCCCCTGCCGAAACCCCGGAAACAACCCAGTCTGCCTCACCAGCGCTATCAGACATGGACTGACGCTCACTCCAGCACCCCATCGCCAATACTTCGCTAATTGCTGCATTGTTCTCGGGGTAAATCACCAAACCGTCTCCGGGAACAATGCGCATAAGATGATGAAACTGCCTCTGGATCGCGGCAAGGTCGGGGAATATATCGGCATGATCAAACTCCAGATTATTCACTACCAGAGTATTGGGCTGATAATGGAGAAACTTTGAACGCTTATCAAAAAAAGCCGTGTCGTATTCGTCCGCCTCGATAACAAAAAAATCGCTGCTGCCCAAAGAAGCGGATACTGAAAAATTGCTTGGCACGCCACCAATTAAATAGCCGGGAGCCATTCCCGCATATTCAAGAATCCAGGCGAGCATGCTGGCAGTAGTGGTTTTACCGTGGGTGCCCGCAACCGCCAGTGTCCAGCGCTGCTGCAGAATGTGTTCACTCAACCACTGGGGGCCTGAGACAAAAGGCAAACCCTTATTTAAAATAGTTTCCATCAGTGAATTACCTCTACTGATGACATTACCCACCACATACAGGTCTGCCTTGATATTTATCTGATCCGCAGAAAACCCCTCAATCAATTCGATACCGGCATTTTCAAGCTGATCGCTCATGGGCGGATACACCCCGGCATCGCAGCCCGTCACTCTATGACCAGCCGCTCGAGCCAATTGAGCCAGAGAGCCCATAAAAGTCCCACAAATACCAAGGATATGTATATGCATAATGGTTTTATTCTTTCCTGGAGCGTTGAAGGTTTAAATTCTAAGGCAAGTTCCGTCGTTTTATACAGAAAACGTGAACGAATATAAGCAGGCTTTATCCTTTTAACTAATAATTATTAAAAAGCATAAAAAGGGGTTTTTCATGCCATTTTGAGCAATTTTTGAGCGCCAACCATATTCAAAAAATCTAATTATGTGATTTTGATCAAATATACTTTGCAATAACTTTCACAAAAAACAATATTTTAGGTTATCTCCATGGTTGTAAGAAATGGCGAAGCTCATGACAAAGTTTGGTACAGGTCCGAAAGATTTTTTTGCGTTGACGGTTCTTGGTTTTTCTCCACACGCGAAGGCGCGGATGTCGGTCCATATGCCAGTCGACATTCGGCCAATACGGGTTTGATGCTTTATATCCACTACATGCAGGCCTGTCCCGACCAAGGCCGTGAGTATGCCAGCAAAATTGCCAAACAGGGATTATGGTCAACAACTTTCTTCCATTGACAGCCTATCGCCCGCACCTTGATAGCATAAGCTTAATCGGGTTGAGCCTGGCGCGATCAGGGCTTGCCCGGATATTTCATAAGCGATTGGAATTCTCACGCCGGAATTTTTTTATGAGAGTGTGCTCGCGAGTGCAAACGTAGCTGCTCTCATCGAAGCCAGCAGCTGGTACAAGTTGTACTTTTTGCTGGAACACTCAAACTCAGCAAATACACGGCGCAGCAATTTACCCGTGCACTTATGAATTAGTCGGGCTAGGGAATGCTCAGGTGACACCTCAATTCTTTCAGGAGCTTATCCTGGTCCAGGGGTTTGGCGATAACGGCGCTAATACCGCAGTCCAGCAATTCACGAATGTCGGCGGGCGAGGACTGCACCGTAACGGCGACAATGGGCACATCGCGATAGGCATTGGTTGCACGCAAACGTCGTGCAACTTCGCGACCGCTAAGGTCTGGCAGGTTGATATCCAGCAACAGTAAATCGAATTGCTGTTGCAAAACTTTTTTTAGTGCTTCCCGACCACTTGTCGCACATTGATGAGCAATACCTGCATCATCCAGTATCCAATCCATTAATTCGCGGTTGTCTTTTGAATCTTCAACCACCAACACGCACTTATCGTGTCTCTCTTGCTGGGAGCGTTGCTCAACCGCAGCAACCACAGGAGCAGGTTCTCTGTTATCAGTTAAACCTTTATTGAGGGACTGGATGCGAAGCAAGCTGGTCTTGGTTCTGCGGCGCAAGGTAAAAACAGCGTTTAACAGGGAGTCAAGGCTGGGTGATTTCAAACCCAGCTCTTCCTGAACGTCATTGCCAAAGGTTAGCTTCCTCTGTTGCGCCATTCCGTTATAGAGAACCTGAGGTATTTTTCTGAAATGCTCATCATTCAGTAAAGAGATCATCAGCCTCTGACTGTCCACGCCCTGATGACCAAGGTTGATTACCACGAAATCAGGTAGAAAGACCTTTAGTTTTTCCTGTGCCTGTTCCGTGCTGTCACAGAAAAAAGCCTCCAGTTGACAGGATTCCAATTCTTCTGTCAGTTCCACCAAGTGCCCATCAACAACACCAACAAACAAAACTGCATTTAGATGCTGGCGACTGGCTTGCAATACTCGCGAGGAAATATCCAGTGGATCACAAGGTTTGGCAATGAACTTGTCTGCCCCCTCAGCGACTATCTGCTCCTCCACATCATGATTTGAGCTCAATGCCAGCTTTGGAATATCCCGCAACAGGCTGTGATTGTACACAGCGCGCAATAGCTGGGTGCTCCTTCCCTCTGGCATATTGGCTTCAAAACAGAGCACGTCTGGCAACACCTCCTCACCAAGCTTTATGGCCTCCCTCATATCTTTTGCCATAAAAACTTCGATACTGTGCTCTGCAAATGCCATTTTATAGAGCGCGAGCATATCCACATCATCATCAATACAGACGAGACACAAGCCTTTTCTGTCCCACGGCCCCTCGGCGGTGCGCTCCTCCGAGCTCGCAAGAGGAAAATAGACACGGAACTCACTACCTACACCGTATTCACTGTCGAATTCTATATAGCCACCCAACAAATCCGTTAACTTGGCGGTAATCAATAAACCAAGCCCGGTGCCTTCAATCTCCTTTTGCTGAACATCTTTGGCGCGACCAAACTCGGTAAAAAGCTTATCTTTCTCTGCTTCAGCAATACCTATTCCTGTATCTTTGATTGAAATTTTTAAAGCAGAACCCAGGGCACTTTCTTTTTCCCGCTCGATAGCAATAGTAATGGAGCCCCGCTCTGTATATTTGATAGCATTGGAACCCAGGTTCAAAAGGATCTGCTTCATCTTCAATTGGTCACTGACCATTAGCACGTTACGGGCATAATTTGCCAGGTTGATCTGCAGACGTTTCTCTTCTGCCATGGGCTCCAGATGATTTTTAATCTCGTTTACCAGTTCACTGATATAAAAGTCGCTCTTGTTCACGGACATTTTTCCCGCTTCGATCTTCGACAGGTCGAGAATGTCGTTTATCAGACCAAGCAAGTGAGTGCTATTGCGAAATATTGCTTCAACTGCGCGATAGCCACGCGGGTTACGGCCTTCACTAAAATCCTTCAGCAGGATTCTACTAAAACCGATTACAGAATTTAGCGGCGTTCTCAACTCATGAGACATACTCGCCATAAATTCAGATTTATAGCGGTTAGTTTTCTCTAAACGCTTATTACTTTCCACCAGTTGAGAAGTACTCGACTCCAGATCGCGAAAAGTGGTGTGCAGGTATTCCGTTCTTTCCCGATCTTTTTGGTAGGTGATGTAGTAATCCAATAACAGGCCGATTGAAGGCACAAGGTAATAGACAATTTTCAAAAAATGCGCAGCGTAAAAGTGGCTGTCGAATAGCGCACCGGAACCAAACACCATATGTATTTCCATAAGTACAGCAGGCAGTAAGCTGAGCATTAAAGCGTCAGCAAAAATACTGGGAAATCGTTTTTTAAACGCAGGAAAGATAAAAGCGCCTGCAAAGATGTAAACCACCAGTGGAATCACGTCGAAAGGCCGCTTAACAATATCATCCGGAAAGATAGTCACTGGTATCCAATTGCTGCTGATACACCACTGAACAATAATGTAACCGACAAACATAAACACAAGTGTCAGCGAAGCCATAAAACGCGCTGGCGAAATCTGCTTGAAACGCCCATGCAATAACAGCAGGGAACTTGCCGCGATCAACAAAATCAAGGCATTAAAAACCCGCGCTGCGGCCCAGCTGAAGGGGACCAAAGCCTCCGAATGAGCAACGGTATCAAGCACACGCGCAGCCATTAAAGAATGAAACAGATCCATGAAGCCGGCAAACAACAATGAAATTCCAATCACCGGGGTAACCATATTGCCGGTTAACCAGAAATGACTAAAAGCGAGAACAGCAGTAAACACTGCAGCGAGTATTGCGAACCACTCGAGCATGGCATGGAGCTGCGGCCCGAGCATATAGAGATAGAGGTTATTGACCTGGTCGGCTTCATGCAGTAACTGGAGCTGGCTAAGCTCTGGCAGCTCCCTGCCATAACCCAACTGCAAACCTGTCAATATGAGTATAAAAGGCAGCAAACTCACAGCAAAAACCCCAGCCACCAAAGGCCCAGGTATCGCGGGAGTAACCAAAGAAAGCGAGCTTATTCGAATCAAGTCATTCCCTTCTCTCGAAATCAATGTACCGGGCTATCTCATGCCCACATGAAAAAGTGAACTCACTGCGCCTTACCTAGACACACGGAAAGCTCATAGACTCTTTTCTGCACCCAAATCACAGCATGAGATTATTGTTCTTATCTACTCATAGAGTTTAGCAGGCTGTAGCCGAAGTGACGCCAATTCACTGCGTCTGCCGGCTAACGCAGCAAAGGCCTGCTCACTCAAGCACCGACAGCACAAACGATTGTTCGACCATATTGCTATGTTACAATCCTGCCGGTCCGTGGTTACCAATGTACTCAACGTTAGCCAGGGAAATACTAAAAAGAAAATATACCCACAAAAAAAGTGGAATTAATCACCGCACAGTAAACGTAGAACACTAGGAAGTAAGCCATTATGAGTCTCCACCTCGTGCCCACAGGCGAAAACGCGCCAGATGAAATTAATGTCGTAATCGAAATACCCATGGGTGGGGAGCCCGTGAAATATGAGGTAGACAAATCCTCGGGGGCCCTTTTTGTTGATCGTATTCTAGGCACTGCCATGCACTACCCCTGTAATTATGGCTATGTACCCCATACCCTAAGTGACGACGGTGACCCGACGGATGTCCTGGTCTTTATGAATCGCCCTTTGCTGCCTGGCTCGGTGGTGGTTTGTCGCCCACTTGGCATGTTGAAAATGACCGATGAATCAGGTGAGGACGCAAAAATACTCGCGGTTCCAGCCAGCAGGGTTACCAGATACTATGATGGCGTTGAAAGGGTCGATGAGCTGCCGCCAATTAAAGTCAAGCGCATCGCCCACTTTTTTGAGCACTACAAAGACCTGGAAGATGGGAAATGGGTAAAGCTGGAAGGATGGGCCGACGCTGATGCAGCCAAGCAGGAAATTATATCAGCGATAGAGAACTACAAAAACGAACCTACTCGCCCCCGCTTTTAAATCGATCCTCAGCTTTCGTCCACCAGTTTTATTTTGCTTACATCGGGCGCTGGTGGCGGGCTGGGTTTTGCTGGGGCCAATGTCGCTCCGGGCTTAGCAAGGCTTAGGGCGCTAGTATCAACTTGCTGAACTTTGGGGTTTTTACGCTCTTCCGGCCTCAGCACATCAGCCCCCGGCTCCGCCAGGTTCAGCCCGTCGAAATCCAGCGTAAGACCTTCCACAATCTCGTACTCATCTGCATTCAACAAGTTGCCTGACTGCTCTTTGAGGGAAAGAGATGAAGTATCTAGCTCACGCGGCTGCACTTTACGCTTTTCACTGAACTCAAGTAAATCAGCCCCCACAGGTGCAAGCTGAAACCCCTCTTCTGCCTGCTCCGTTGAAGCTGCTTGCTCGGTGACACTCGCCTCGGTGCCAGGAATAGCGCCCGGCACTTTTTCTGCTTGAGGCTCTGAGGGAAGGGTGTATGTCGCCTTCGCGGGTGCGGCCTGCTGCAGCTCAACATCCACCAAAGCACCTGCTTTTTTTATAGCCACTCTGTATTTGTTGGCCACATCCAGAGTCAACTGACGTTTTAATACAGTTGGCTTGCCACTAAACATGGCATCGACTTTTTTTGCATCAATCTTAAAAAGCTGGCCTATATTCCGTTTGGCTGATTTAGCATCAACACCTTTGGCCAATACGCCGCGAAAAACCAGTTTGTATGTTTCGTTTTCAGATTGAGAATTCATAACAGAACCCGTCTATAGACTATTGTACCCAGCCGTCGTGGTGGTTGACTGGACACAAAGGCGCCATTGAAATACTTTCCACGACAAATGGTGGCACCTAAAACAATATTTAACATCTCGTTACTAAAACACGCCTAAACTATCAGTGATATCTTACACAATGTAGCGTCAATTACTGCTGGCTATCTTATTTGTGTCTGTTCATACTTTTAGTTAGGCAGGATGCGGCCATGGATGATGGCGAATAGCAACTAAACTCTTTGTAAGTTATGAATAGCACACCAGAACTTGAAAATACAGTCGGCAAAAACACTCCAAAACGGGAGTCAGGAACTACCAACACATCAGGACTCAGCGAGAAGCTGCTGGCCATTGGCGAACAGAGGGTACATGTGAACGCTGTAACCACAAAAATCCGGGATGATATTGCCTTCCTTGAAGACCGCATCTTTCGAATGGAAAAGATGCAAAACCCCAGCGAAACCGTCTTAAATACCTATCGAACCATGCTTGATAGCAGGCAATCCGTATTGCAATGGCTAGAAGAACACGAGATTGTTTCTTCCCCAAGCCCGGCAGAAAAAACAGCGTAAGCGTATTTGTGCCCAGCAAACTCGTCGAATACGTAAGACTTAAGCGTCGATCCGGTCTCTGACCTCGAGCATACTTCTTACGGTAATATCCTTACTTTTGCTGTTTTCAGCGGATCGGTGGCCGCCTTGGTCCATTTGCCCTGGCAGGTACCTTATCAGGTTCATCTCTGCCGCCTTCGCCGCAGCAAAACCTGAAGCGGAATCCTCTACCACTGAGCAAAACCTAGGGGGAACCCCGATAGACTCAGCGGCATAAAGGAACAGCTCCGGCGAGGGCTTGCCCACAGCAACATCCTCCATACTAAAACGACGCTGATTTTTCGCAGACGACGGAAAATAGCCGCTTAGACCTGTTAGTTCCAAGGAGTGATCTATTTTTTTATGCTCACCATTTGAGGCAACACAATATTCAACCTCCTTGCCATTCAATGCCTCTAGCAGCTCAATCACCCCCTCAACGGGTTTCAGGTCTGAACAAAACCTCTCTTTTGTTGCGTGTGCCAAGGCCTGCGAAAAGCTCTCGGGCAATGAAGTTGCAAACTCTTTTTCAAGCCAGGCAAAGCAGTTATTCAGGGTATGCCCATGAAACTGCAACAAACACTGTTGCGCGCTCATAGAGATACCGAATGCCTGCAACTGCTCTGAAAAGACCTCTGCGGCAAGGCTTTCACTATCCACTAGCACACCATCACAATCAAAAATAACAAGCATCACTCACCCACAGTAAAATAATCGGCGATATAACGAGCATACAACTCATCGAAACACTCAAGAATTACAGGCTTAAGCAAAATTTCCTGTCCGGCTAGCAGCTGCTTTAAAAGCTCGGGCCGCAGGCTTTGCTGGAAATATTGCGACAGGGGACGGTAGCTCAAATGCCAAGGCTCTTGCGCCACTCCGCCAGCTGATCCGCAATAAGGACGATAGAAGCCACTCTCTGGAAGCACTTCGTCCAACCATTGATGGAGCTCGGCAAACATACCCCTGGCTTCTTCCACCGTGAGCTGAATGGAGTAACCCTCAGGTACTACCGCTGCATCGAATACATCAATATCACAGCCCCAATGATGCCTGGAACCACCAGGCATGGCAGACCAGCGCAAAATGGTATGCAATAGCTGTTGCGAATTGAGGTGTTCACATGAAAGAACTTCGCCGTTTGCATCAAGCAACGCTCTATCCCCGGAAGCCTTAGCGTTCCAGATGGCCAACTGCCGCTGAAAGCTGCGGTAGCCGCTGGCGACGCGCAAGTCGAAGCCCTGTTTCCCCGCCTTGGCTTTCAAGGCCAATAAAGGCGAGACCATATCCCGATGGACTGGCTGCTCAAGACTGTTGGCATCAATATGATCATCCGCCTGGCCGCTGGCCTGCAGAAAGCTCACTACCATGGAAGGCTCCTACTACTTTTTCATCATTTTCAGCCGGTAAAGCAATTGCGCTGGCGTCATAAGTCTGTATTATGGGTCGTTCTTGGCGAAGGAATCGATAGATTTGTACCTATTGGTGCACATATTAACTATCCTTTCCATAGCAAAGCTGTTGGGGGGCCTCAATAGGCTATGCAGCTTTTAAATACAAGAAGCTAATCAAAAGTAAAATACCAATAAATTCTAATAATAAATTTATGGGAGATCGTACTATGACTTCCACCAATGGAAATGGCACGAATGGTGAGCTACTCGGGTTGAAAAATCTGGGCATGGCCTCTGTGAATATCCTCCAGGCAATCGGTGTCAACAACTACGACGACCTGTCAAAGGTGGGCGCCGTTGACGCATACTGCCGTATCAAGGCGCGCGGAATACATGTTTCCAAGGTAATGCTCTACGCATTGCAGGGTGCGTTGATGGATGTTCACTGGAATGACCTTTCCCCAGACCTTAAAGCACAGCTGGTGGCCGAGGCAGAACAAGCCGATACGGCCGAAAGCACTGGTGCTTAAGGGGTGAGATCAACAACACCTCGCGGGATGTGCACAAAGACCCGCGCGGCCCGGCTTGATTTCAAGCGCTGCCAATTAACTTGCGCTGGTTTGGCTGGCCGTTAACGGTTTGTAATCAATGCTTGCTCATCGACCACCTAGTAACCATCGGTCACCAGTTCGGTACTAATACGCTGTGTAATTTCCGTTAGCACATCAAAAGCCTGCGTTTCGCTACAGGGAAGGTCTTTGCACATCACGAATGGCACAGTTAATACCCCTTGCACATCTTGTTTCCCCTGCAGAGGGCAGCACAGATCTGTAATACCTGAGACAAAATCGCTGGCCCTGCGCACTCGACGGTTCTCCATAGCCTCCCGCACCCGCTGCTTGAATATCTCATAGGCATCCGGGCTTGAACTGACTTTCAGCTGTGAAAGCAGTTCGGCGCGCAGCTCCGCTTGCTCAGTTGCCACCAGCAGTATTCCCGAGTTCGAATCGATAATGTGTCGGCGGTAGCCAATTCTTACCGAGAACCCAAGGTCCCTTGGACTTTCGGCACGCGCAATCACAACAATCTGCTCTCCGGACGCCACCACTAAATGGCAAGACTGACCCGTCCGTTGCGCTAACTCCTCCATATAGGGAAACGCCAGTTCGACCAGTGTTCTCGGCGGTCGCTGGTCTACCCCAAGGGTAAACATTTTATTTGTCAGCCCATAGCCGTGATCGTTAACCTGTTCTATGTAGCCACGCGCCTCCAGGGTAAGAATCATGCGGAATAGCTCGCTGACAGATCGCCCCAGCTGTGCCGCAATTTGCGAACTTGTCTGGGCAGCTCCGGTGCTCGCCAAAAGCTCTAAAACGTCGAGCCCTTTTTCCAATGCCGGAGCCTTGTATTTGCGCTCTCTATCTTCGTTCGTGACATCTTTTACCATTTGCCAAGCCTTAATACTATGTTGATTTAATTCCGTAAAAATGCGCTGCATTGCTGGCAGAAACCTTCCGCCAGGCAAGCGCGGGGGCTTCGCCCGTAGTCTCACTCACCACTTGCTCGAACAGCGAACGACTGCTGTGCAACCAATCAGAGAAAGGAGCTACAAGCCCAAGCACCGGCCAGTCGCTTCCCCACATCAAACGACCAGTGCCAAACACCTGTAACAGGCATTCAAAATAGGGTTTGAATACAGAATCATCGCCAAGCTGCTCATTTGATGCTTCTGTCAGCAGCCCCGAAAGCTTGCAGAAGACATTGCCACTTTCACTAAATTGCAGAAGCTGACGTCGCCAGCTCTCAAGCTCGCCACGGGCGATCAGGGGTTTGCCACCATGATCGATAACAATACTCAAACCAGGGTGTCGCTTGGCAAGCTCGGCGATGACAGGCAGGTGACGGGGTTGTATCAGGGCATCAAAGGTGAGTTTTTTGTTCTCCAGCTCACTCAAAACCGGTTTTAGCCGCTCTGCCAGTATCCAGTCGACTTGCCCGATAGATTGCAGCATGGGCCTCACCCCTCGAAACTTTTTATGCGCCATAAGCACATCCAACCTGCTACCAACCTTGCTCGAAGTGAAATCCAACCAGGCCACCACCGCTTTAACACGCGGCTCCCTTTGTGCCAGGTCCAGTAAAAAATCCGTGTCGCTGTCACAAGCTTGAGATTGAATCAACACAGAGCCTTCAATACCACAGGCGGCTGTCGCCTCGCGATAGTCTTGCGGAAGAAAGTCGCGGTAGATAGCTTGCAAATCCCGCGTTGGCCATTCACAGTCGGCCCGATCAATACGCCAGAAATGCTGGTGAGCATCAATCATACGGGCTGCTCCGGGGCACGGTTGCCGAAAATAGTGCAACGATGAAGAAACAAGCCAAAGGCACCAACATGGCATAGTTTATGGCACTGGCATCAGATACCCAGCCCATCAATGCCGTCAATCCGGCCCCACCAATAATCGCCATCACCAGGAACGACGACCCGGCCTTGGTCAACGAGCCCAAACCTCTAAGCGAAAAGGCAAAAATAGTGGGAAACATCAGCGACATGAAAAAGCTTGTCGATGCCAGGGCGTAAAGACCAAAGCGATCAGGGGACAGCACCGCGACTGCGCACAGAGCAACATTAATCAAGGCAAACGCACTCATCAAGTTGGCGGGAGAAAAAAACTTCATCATCGCCGTTGCAACAAAGCGCCCGACGATAAAGGCCGTTAAAGACGCCATAAGGTAGGCTGCCAATGTTTTTTCACCCGTCCCTGGCACTGCCATCTGCCCATAACGGATCATAAAGCTCCAAACACCAACCTGCGCGCCCACATAAAAAAACTGGGCTAGCACACCAAACAGGAAGTAGCGGTGCCCAAACAATGCCCTAAAATCACTGAGCTTCCCGGCTCCTGCCTGTTCGCCAGATGGCCTTTGTGCAACCTCGGGAAAACGAACAACAAACACCAGTAAAGCCCATAACAACACCACTGTCGCCAATACCAGGTAAGGCGCTTGTACCGCTTCAACCTCACTTTGATAATAGGCTTGCAACTCCGCTGCAGACATCATCGCCAACTCGGCCTCGCCATGCTCAATACCGGAAAGAATAAACTCGCGACCGATAAGCACGCCAGAGATTGCGCCAAGGGGATTAAAGGACTGCGCAAGGTTCAAGCGAAAAGCGGCACTTTTGGGGTCACCCATGACCACAATCAGCGGATTCGCGGAGGTTTCCAGGAAAGCCAGACCACTGGCGATCACAAATAAGGCAGCCAGGAAAAAGCTGTATTCACTGGCCACCGATGCAGGGTAAAAAAGATAGGCACCCCCGGCATAGAGCAGCAGACCGGTAACAACAGCCGCTTTGTAGCCCATACGCTGCATAAAAATAGCAGCGGGAATGGAAAAACAAAAATAGCCAAAATAAAAGGATGATTGCACCAGGCCTGACTGCAAATCGGATAGCTGGAAGGCCTTTTTAAACTGCGCGATAAGAATATCGTTGAGGTTATTGGCCACCCCCCAAAGGAAAAACAGGCTGACAATAAGGATTATGGGCAACAGCACCTTCCAACGCGACTTGTCAGTTATTTCCACATCCGCGCCCTTTGGGTGCTCCTTACTCATCAACGCCTCTGGTTTTTTTATACTCGCGGTGGTGCACTATTGGTCCAGCCGTAACGTTATATCACCACCGGAATTTGCTTTTGCAGCTCCAGCTTCTGCGGCGAGACAAAAGCTCTGTAGGCAAACACCTCCACCCCTTGCTCCACAGCTTCTCGTAACAGCTGACCGTAGACCGGATCTATGTGATCTGCCGGCGCCACACTGCGAATACCCTGGTGCTGCACACAGAAAAACAGCACCGCCCTGTGCCCCTCGCGACGCATAGCCATTAATTCATTCAGGTGTTTCCGTGCTCGCGTACTCACCGCGTCTGGGAAATAACCTTTGCCCGCCTCAAGCTCCAGAGTAACGCTTTTTATTTCCACAAAACAGCGCTCTTGCTCGCTCTCAAGTAGCAAATCGATGCGGCTACCTTCACCGTATTTCTGCTCTGCTTTTACAGAACTATAGCCTGCAAGCCATTTCACCCGTCCAGCAGCAATCGCTTCGGCAGTAATGACATTGGCTCTTTGGGTATTTACGCAGGCTAGATCGCCGGAGGCCGCAGTAACCAATTCAAGCGTAAAACGGTACTTACGCTTGGGCTTACTGGCGTCATACAAATAACAGGGAGAGCCTTCCACCGCGCAGCGCTGCATGCTTCCGGTGTTAGGACAGTGAACGGTCACTTGCTCTCCATCCCACAGCACGTCTGCCAGAAAGCGCTTGTAGCGGCGCAGCAAAACAGCTGGAACCAGTGTTGGAGCGTAGATCATTAGCATACTCCCGATAGTTGAGTTTAGGGGGATAGCGCTTCGAGCTCAGCGCACCTTAGCCTTTGCAAAGCGTTCATTCCAGCGTAAAAAAACTAGCGCCACAAAAGTGAATCTGGTAGCTTTCTCTGCCTGATTTTGCCGACACAGTTGAAAAAGTCAGCAAACTAGGAGCAGGTCGGCTACATTTGTGCGTGATTTCCTGTTTTTTTGGGAACATAAGTACAGTACGACCTTGAAAGTATCAAAAGCACCCCCATCTGGGTGCGATTGTTCAGCAATGAGGCGCAGCAAATGCCTGAGACCCAAGCAAAAACCAACTTCGCTTTTCGCGACATCGCTCCTTATCAGGAAAAAGATGGCGAAGAGTACATGAACGACGACCAAAAGGAACACTTCCGCGAACTCCTGATGGCATGGAAGCGGGAGCTGATGGAAGAAGTTGACCGCACAGTGAGCCACATGAAAGATGAAGCGGCCAACTTCCCGGACCCAGCCGACAGAGCAAGCCAGGAAGAAGAGTTCAGTCTTGAACTGCGCACTCGCGACCGTGAACGCAAACTGATCAAGAAAATTGATAGCACACTGGAATTGCTGGAAAGTGATGAATACGGCTTTTGTGAAGCCTGCGGTGTGGAGATTGGCGTTCGTCGGCTGGAAGCTCGACCAACCGCCACGCAGTGTGTCGACTGTAAGACCATCGATGAAATAAAAGAAAAGCAAACCACTCTTTAACACCGGTTTGCGCGCTCCGCCCTTAAAACCGGCCCAGCCATACGTAGGCCGGTTTGCCCCCTCGCCATCGGGCCCCTTGCACATGGGCTCTCTCGTTTGTGCAGTCGCAAGTTATCTGGATGCCAGAAAAAACGGCGGCCGCTGGCTGTTGAGAATTGAAGATATTGACCCCCCGCGAGAACAAGCAGGTGCCAGGGTTGAAATTCAGCGCAGCCTGGAAACACACGGGCTGCATTGGGATGCCCCCGTTGTGCTCCAAAGTGAGCGCTCACATGCCTACCAGCAAGCACTGGCAGAGTTAAGCAGCGCCGAACTGAGCTACCGCTGCAACTGCAACCGCGCTCGCATCAAAGCCCTCGGCGGTGTTTACGACAAACACTGCGCAACACGCCCACCACCAGAAGATACCCCCTGTGCAGTGCGTCTGGATACAGATAGGGCATCGGCAACTCACGCCTTCCCGCTGGAATTGAGCTTCAAAGACGGCATTCTTGGAGAGCAACAACAGTGCCTGCTGTCACAGGGAGATTTCGTTATCCACCGCAAAGACGGCCTGTTTGCCTATCAACTGGCAGTGGTTGTGGACGATATTTACCAGCGCGTGACTGATGTCGTGCGCGGAGCTGACCTGCTGGGAATGACAGCCCAGCAATGCCTGCTGTTCCGGTGCCTGGGCCACAGTGCGCCCAACTTCAGCCATCACCGTCTCGTTACGGATAGCAGTGGCAACAAACTAAGCAAGCAAAACCACGCCCGCGCTATCGATAACGAGGCACCGCAAAAAAACCTGATCCAGGCCTTTCAGCTTCTCTCGCTGGGCGATCAACAGGCACTCAAGGTCTTGCAAGGAGCGAGGGTGGATGAGCTGCTGAACTGGGGCCTGCAACAATGGCAAAAAGAGAAACAGCCAAGCTATTCTGCGATGGTGCAGGTAGAATAAAGGCCTGCCCTGGATTGCCCTGATGAAAAGACAACAACCGCTACTACTGCTGATATTGCTGATCTATATCTTTTCGCCAACCCTCCTCAGCTGGGTGACACACCCGGATGGGGGCTGGTATCGCCCCTATATTATTTGGCTTTTAGTGATAGTGATCGCCTACTTCGCACAAACCAGGGACAGTGAAAGCGAGGAGCAGGAGCGCTAATGACATTCAGCTTTTTGCAGGTGGGCCTAATCTGCCTTACCTATATCGCCGTTTTGTTCAGTATTGCCTACTGCACGGAAAAAGGCCTGATCAGCCAGCGCCTGGTTTACCACCCCATCACCTACATATTTTCACTGGGCATTTTCGCCAGCGCCTGGGCCTATTATGGCGTGATCGAACTGGCCGAACGCTTTGGTTATGGCGCACTGGCGTACTACATCGGCACCGGCGCTTTATTCCTGTTCGCACCGGCCACCCTCAAACCCCTGATGGAACTGGCCAGGCGCTTCCAGATAAACTCTACAGCGGACCTGCTAACCTTTCGCTATCACAGTCATGCAGTCGGCGGCATCGTTACCCTTTGCATGTTGATGGCCATGTCCCCCTTAATCGCACTGCAAATCCAGGCAGTAGCCGACACCATCCACATTCTCACACGCAATAACGGCACCAGTATCACCATGCCCAACACCAATTTTGATACTCGCCAGCTATTGGCACTGGTGTACTGTGCCATGGTCGCAGGCTTTGCAATGATGTTCGGTTCCAACCGGGAACATCACAAGGGGCTGATCACCTCAATGGCCTTTGAGTCGCTGGTAAAAGTATTCGGCCTGTGTGCCATAGGCTTGTTTGCTGTGTACCAGGTATTTTCCGGCTTCGATGGGCTCAGTCTCTGGCTTACCGAAAATCCCGATAACCTCGCCAGGCTGACACCGGCGGAAAACAGCCCCTCGTCCCACGCCTTGTTACTGGTATTTATTGCCACAGCTGTTTCCATGCCGCATATCTTCCATATGACCGTGGTAGAGAACCCCATCAAAAACCTCACCAAAACCATTAGCTGGGCATTTCCTCTGTTTTTGTTGGTAATGGCGCTACCCATATTTCCACTGCTGTGGGCCGGCATCAAACTGGGGGGGCAGTTTCCTACGGAGTACTTTCCCCTCGCCATTCCCATTGCTTCGGGCAGTAACACTTTTACCATTATTTCTTTCGTAGCCGGGCTTTCAGCAGCCACCGGCGCAATTGTCGCCATTTCCCTCGCCGTCGCAACCATGATCCTTAACCACTGGATACTGCCGGCCACCCCTCTGCGAACACACAATGAGATATACGGCCAGCTTATCTGGATGCGGCGCATTCTTATCGCAGTTGTCATTTTGTCGGGTTACGGCTTTTATCTGATTCTGGCCAACAAGTTCAAACTCAGTGCCCTCGCACTAACGGCGTTCATTGCCACACTGCAATTCCTGCCAGGCGTAATTGCCGTCACACACTGGTCGCGGGGAGACCGCAATGGCCTGCTGGCAGGTTTGTTCGTCGGAGTCACCTTCTGGTTTATCGGCCTGTTGTTGCCCATGCTTCTGGGACTACACGAACTGGAAATCCCCCTGCTGGGTTTCAGTTTTGCCGTTGGCGTAGAACACTGGAGCACAATCACCCTCTGGTCCCTGGGCCTGAATACCGTGGTGTTTGTTGCCGTCTCGCTGCTCACTAAACAATCAGACGATGAAAAGTACAGTGCCGAGCTATGCGCCAAAGACGAGCTCAGCCACCCCATCCGTATGGCACTGGAAATACGCTCGCCGGAAGAGATCGTAGAGCGTTTGATAGACCGCATCGGTGAATCCACCGCCAGAACCGAGGTGGACAGAGCGCTGGAGAATCTTGGCCTCAATGCCAGTGAGCGACGACCCTACGCGCTGCGTCGCTTGCGTGATGAGGTGGAAGCCAATCTCTCCGGGCTGATGGGAATCAGCATGGCTACTGAGATTATGGACAACCAGATTCCCTACAGAGTGCCCGGCATCTCGGGAGTTGCAGACATCAACCTGATGGAAAGCCGCATCAACGATTACCGCGATCACCTGACGGGGCTGGCAGGCGAACTGAACAACCTTCGCCTCTACCACCGGCGCACCCTGGAAGAACTGCCGATGGCGGTGTGCTCTGTCGGTAAGGACATGGAAGTGCTGATGTGGAACAGCGCCATGAGGCAGCTCACCGGTATCAGCAGTGAAAGTGTTACCGGGTCCAGGCTGGCAGAAATTCTGGAACCCTGGGGTGAGTTACTGGACCGCTTTGCCAACTCCAGCGCTCCTCATTTTTACAAGCAGGAAGTAGAGTTAGCCGGCCATACCCACTGGATCAGCCTCCATCAATCGAGCATCCCCTCTTCCCATGTACATGAGTCCGATGGCCAGGTGATTCTGCTGGAAGACGTTACCGACCTGCAAACCCTCGAAAAAGAACTGATGCACAGTGAGCGTCTTGCCTCTGTGGGTCGTCTTGCAGCAGGCGTAGCACACGAAATCGGAAACCCGGTAACCGGCATCGCCTGCATCGCGCAAAATATGAAGTACGAAACGGAAGACGGGGAGTTGCTGGAGTCAGTGGCGCAAATCCTGTCGCAGACAGACCGTGTCAGCCGCATCGTGCACTCGCTGGTGAACTTCTCACACTCTGGCGAGCAGAAGGACACCGGCTTCCACGAGGTGCCCATGTACGAGTGCGCTCAGGAAGCGGTTGATCTTATCCGCTTACAGAAGGACAAGGGCGTGGTGAACTTCAGTAACAATGTGGAACCCACTTTGCGCGCCTGGGGGGATAACCAACGGCTCATCCAGATCTTCGTTAATCTTCTGTCAAATGCCCGTGACGCCTGCACAGAGGGAGGCGATATCATCGTCGAAGGCGCACGCAGAGGCAATTGGGCTCGCATCACTGTCACTGATAATGGGCCAGGCATTCCAGACGATATTCAGCAAAGAGTATTCGAGCCTTTCTTCACCACCAAACAGCCCGGAGAAGGCACAGGCCTGGGCCTGGCAATGGTTTACAGCATTGTAGAAGAGCACAAAGGGCTTTTAGACATTATTAGTCCGGTGGATAAAGTGTTACAAAAAGGCACAAAATTCGTGATAAAGCTACCCATACCCCTTGAATCTGACGCCACTACAGGTAACACTAAGCAAAGCTTGTAACCGAGCGAACCACCATTACCCTCTTGTGATGCAATTCGCGAACTGTCTGGAAGTATGCCTGCCCATGAGTAAAATACTAATTGTTGAAGATGAAGATATTATCCGTACCGCTCTGCGGAAATTACTCAGTCGCAATAAGTATGATGTAGAAGAAGCAGGCTCCGTTACTGAAGCCACCAACAAGCACAAACTCGATACTTTCGACCTTATTATCAGTGACCTGCGCCTGCCCGGCGCGGCGGGAACAGATCTTATCCAGCTGGCAGGTGAAGTCCCTGTACTTATCATGACCAGCTACGCCAGTTTGCGCTCAGCAGTAGATTCCATGCGCATGGGCGCAGTGGATTACATTGCCAAGCCCTTCGACCACGATGAAATGCTCGCAGCAGTTAAGCGTGTGCTGGTTAAAACCAGTAAGAAAATTACCATCCGCAAAGGAGAAGATCATTCTGCCATTGAAGGCATGATTGGCAGCAGCGTGGTAATGCAGGAGCTCTACGCCAAGATCCACAAGGTAGCACCCACCAGCGCCACGGTGCTGGTACACGGCGAAACGGGAACAGGCAAGGAGCTGGTCGCTCACGCCATACACAACGAAAGTCCCAGAAAAGACAAACCACTTATTTCGGTGAACTGTGCAGCAATTCCAGAAACCCTTATTGAAGCCGAGCTGTTCGGCCATGAAAAAGGGGCATTCACAGGTGCTGCCAGCACGCGTGATGGACTGGTAGCCGCAGCAGATGGCGGCACCCTGTTCCTTGATGAAATCGGTGAACTGCCTCTGGAAGCGCAGGCCCGGTTACTGCGCGTGCTGCAGGAAGGCGAAGTAAGGCCTATCGGCTCCGTAGAATCCCGTATAGTCGATGTCCGTCTGGTGGCAGCAACCCACAGGGACCTGGGCAAACTCTCCCGTGAGAGTCTGTTTCGTGAGGATCTCTATTTCCGGATCAATGTGGTTCAACTCAAGCTGCCCCCCTTGCGAGAGCGAGGCAAAGACATACTGGCGCTTGCTGAAACCTTCGTGCAACGCTTCTGTGCCGAGATGCTCAAACCGCCCTTGGCACTTACCCCCGAAGCCATTCAAGCAATCACCACATATACCTGGCCGGGCAACATACGAGAACTGGAAAACGCCATACAACGGGCGGTCATTCTCTGTGATAACGATACCGAAATCGACCACAAACAGCTGGCCATCGACCTCGACCTGGTCAACCTGGCAGATGACGACCTCCGAGAACACCCAATGCATGCAACCCATCAGCGGGGAGATACATCAAAAGAACCGGCTGAGGACCTGTCTCTGGAAGACTACTTCCAACGCTTCGTGCTTGAGCACCAGGACACCATGAGTGAAACTGAGCTTGCACGCAAGCTCGGAGTGAGCCGCAAGTGCCTGTGGGAGCGCCGCCAACGCCTGGGCATTCCCCGAAATAAGCCCACCCAAAACGCTGCCGGTAAGTAGCTGGCTGTCTGCCAACTCGCCCGTTTAATTCAGCCAGACCACTCTCTGCTATCTGACCGCAAACACAGGCGCCAGCAAAGCAGCAAACAGGCTTATAACCAAATACAGCTATAAGACTCTGGGTGAAGCCCCGGTGAACAAATTTAACGATTGTTTCAGGGTGTTACCGTGTTTTTCGTGTTCGTAACAACTGCGAGACAGAAAGTAACGAATTCAAATAGCTAAAGATCATAACGCCCCCGCCAACTTGTGCTATGTAGTTGATATATAACGTTATTTCATTATTGGCACAGCATATGCTCTAGTTAGCGACACAATAACAACAATAAAGAATAATAAGAAAGACATACATAGCGAATAACAACAATAAATAATAAAAACAAACGTTAAACATAATAATAACAACAAGAAATAATAAGAAGATAAAGCGTATAAACTGACTTGTGTACCTTTGGAGAGGTGTTGCTGAACAGCAAAATAGCGGACAGGGATGTGTCCAATTGAAAAAGAATAATAAAACACGTCCAGATTAAGCGGGAAAGCATGTTCTTTCCCGTTTTGGTTTTTGACCTACGGTAAATCCCCCATCCACCCCGGAATCCCGCACAACTTGTGTTAGACTGCGTCGCGCGTCATACATCACAACAAGCCTAGAGATGCTTAAACAGCTACTGCAACTCAACAAGACTCTTTCAGACAAGCTATTCGAGTCAGGGAAAGGCCCCATGGGAGCCAGGATTATCCCCGAGAAAGCCCATGGCATCCAAAAAAAGGATGTGAGCGGCGGTGCCATAAAGGTAATCGGCCAACTCCACCAAGCCAACTTTCAGGCCTACCTGGTCGGCGGCGGCGTGCGGGACCTGCTATTGGGCTCCAAACCCAAAGATTTTGACGTTGCAACAGATGCGACACCGGAGCAAGTGAAATCCCTGTTTCGGAACTCGCGCATTATCGGCAAACGTTTTCGCATAGTACATGTGCGTTTTGGCAGAGAGATTATCGAAGTCACCACTTTCCGTGACAGCCACGAAGAAGCCGATAATGAGCACCAGGCCGCCCAGTCGGAACACGGCGTGTTACTCAAAGACAATGTCTACGGTAACATCAAGTCCGATGCAGAGCGCCGCGACTTTACCGTGAATGCTCTCTATTACAACCCGGAGAACGGCGACCTGCTGGAGTTCAGCTCCGGTCTGGAAGACCTGAATGCCCGTACCCTGCGTATCGTAGGGGAAGCACAAGCACGTTATAAGGAAGACCCTGTGCGCTTGCTGCGAGCCATTCGCTTCGCAGCCAAACTGGGCTTTGCCATTGAACACGCCACCGAAGCCCCCATCCGCGAGCATGCAGATTACCTCAGCCATATCCCCCCCGCGCGCTTGTTTGAAGAAGTCCTGAAGCTGTTTATGTCGGGGTCGGCAACCGCCACACTGGCGATGCTGCGCGAATATCACTGTTTGCAGTACCTGTTTCCCAGCACTGACTACTGCATGAACAATGGTCGTGAAGTGGACAACAACATGGTGAGCTGCGCCACAGCGAATACTGACAAGCGCATTCGCCAGAACAAGAAAGTAACGCCGGCATTTATCTACGCAGCATTTCTATGGCCGGCGCTTCGTGCAGCCATGCGCCATCAGATCAAAGAGCATAAGCTATCCCCCCATGAAGCGATGCAGCGCGCAGCACAAGGCGTGATAAGTCAGCAATTGTCTTATACCTCGATCCCAAAACGATTTCTGATCCCGATGCGGGAAATATGGGCTATGCAACTACGCCTTCCTCACCGCGGAGGCAAACGTGCAGACGCGCTGATGGAGCTCCCACGCTTCAGGGCGGCCTATGATTTCCTGCTGCTGCGAGAGCAAGCCGGCGAAAACCTGCAGGGTCTGGGCAACTGGTGGACTCGATACCAATCTGTCGATGCGGAGCAGCGCACTAGCATGCGCGAGGAAATCAGCAAGGAAGGCCCGAAAAAACCGCGACGCCGCTCCCGCAAAAAGAACACAAAACCAGAATAAAGTGAGTAGTACGCAACATTTTGATGTTTACATCGGCCTGGGGAGCAACCTCGACCAACCATTGCAACAGGTCCGGCGAGCTTGCGACGAACTCAAAGCTCATCCACAACTAAGTCTGGTAAAAGTATCACCGTGGTATAACAGCAAGCCTGTTGGCCCCGCCCAGCCGGACTATGTCAACGGTGCGGCACTGCTGAAAACATGTCTTACAGCAGAACAACTGCTCGACATTTTACAGTCCATTGAGAAACAACATCAGCGGGTACGAGCCGAACACTGGGGGCCGCGAACACTGGATCTCGATATACTGCTCTACGGCAACCAGTGCATCCGCAA
>CAJIBL010001105.1_pt1 | contig 108492 bp, 76 predicted proteins | sample 9199351 | NCBI WGS metagenome assembly CAJIBL01 (sample SAMEA7708304, study PRJEB35096) | sediment metagenome | biome: marine neritic benthic zone biome [ENVO:01000025]; feature: sediment [ENVO:00002007]; material: shallow marine sediment [ENVO:03000034] sea grass bed [ENVO_01000059] ...
GAAAAAATCAACATCTGTCAGCACTGAAAGACAGGCCGCACCGCCAGCCTGATAACTCTGTGCAATAGCAGGCGGGTCGAAGTCCTCTCTGATAACACCTTTACTGGGGGAAGCTTTCTTGATCTCAGCGATAACAGCAGATTTGCCTTCTGAAATTTTGCGCTCCATGGCAGCCACAAACCCCCGCGCCGCGCCCTGCTCTTGCGCCTTGGTTTGCAAGGCATTCAAGCCCAGGGATGAAGAACGCTCTTTAATCTCTTGGTGCTTTCTGGTAATAATTTTTTTCAGAATGGTTGGTGTATCTACCACGAGGCTACTCCGACAATTGCGTAAATTCGGCATAATCTTTAAGTTTTTCTAATGCTGTTCCTGCAGCCAGAATATCTTCTGCCATGGCTACACCATCAGACAGCGACGCAGTCAAACCAGAAACATAAATTGCAGCTCCGGCATTGAAGGTGATTATTTTTGCAGCCTTTTGCGCTGGCTTACTTTCTGCCTGTGTAAACGCACCTTTAATGAGAGCAAGTGATTGCTCTGCACTTTCCACCGCAAGCCCTTCCAGGTTGTCGGCAACACCAAAGTCACCGGGATCAAGGGTGTATTCTGTTACAACACCATTATTCAGCTCCGCAACACGGCTTGGTGCAGCAATCGATAGCTCGTCCAAGCCATCATCCGAATGAACCACCATTACATGCTCACTCCCCAAGCGGGAAAGTACTTCCGCCATGGGCCGACAGAGCGCCGCTGTGAAAACACCAATAACCTGCCTTTTAACACCGGCAGGGTTGGTCATTGGCCCTAACATGTTGAATAGGGTGCGCATAGCCAGCTCCTTGCGAGGGCCGATAGCGTGCTTCATGGCAGAGTGATGAGCCGGAGCGAACATAAACCCTACACCAATACTCTCAATAGCCCGCGCAACCTGAGCGGGGGATATGGCAAGGTTAACTCCGGCTGCCTCCAATACATCAGCACTGCCTGTTGAGCTGGATACCGAACGATTACCATGTTTAGCCACATGGCCTCCTGCTGCGGCTACCACGAAAGCGGCGGCAGTGGAAACGTTAAACAAATTAGCGCCGTCACCACCGGTACCACAAGTGTCCACCATATTCGGCGCATTAATTTCGACTTTTGCTGCAAGCTCGCGCATCACTGTGGCAGCACCGGTAATTTCATCCAGTGACTCGCCTTTCATTCGCAAGGCCACCAGAAAGCCTCCGATCTGTGCGGGGCTTGCTTCACCAGTCATGACAGCCGTCATGACTTGTGTCATTTCACTTCGAGAGAGATTTTCACCCTCTACCAATTTTTTTAGAGCTTGTTGGATGTTCATAGGATTATTCATTTTCTTTTGCTGATGACTATTATATTTACCCAGTTTTACACGCAAAGCCCAGCTCTTAAGATTTCGCATCAAGCTCTGATTCTCGGTGGTGTTGAGCTGCTGCGGCGGCACCTTTTAACTGGCATAGAAACTCGCCGAATTAAACTAAAAGACAGGGTTTACCTCATTTGCATCACTATCAAGCTGTTTTGAGGAAATTCCCCAGCATTGCGTGACCTTGCTCGCTCAAGATGGACTCAGGATGAAATTGTACCCCTACCACCGCCATTCTCTTGTGCCTTACTCCCATTATTTCATCGAGCTCGCCGCTTTCAGTTTCTGTCCAGGCAGTCACCTCCAGACAATCGGGAAGCGTTTCTTTATCGATCACCAGCGAATGATAGCGGGTCGCCGTATATGCATTATCAAGACCACTGAATACACCGGCACCCTTATGATGAATGGATGAAAGCTTTCCGTGCATAACTTCGCGTGCTCGTACTATTTTTCCACCAAAAGCCTGGCCGATACTTTGATGTCCGAGACAAATGCCAAACACCGGAATCTTACCCGCAAAATGCTTTATCGCCGCTACCGAAACACCCGCTTCATTCGGCGTACATGGGCCGGGTGAAACCACGAGTTTTTTTGGTTCAAGGGCAATAATTTCATCCAAAGAATGTTGATCATTACGTACAACATGCACATCCGCATTTAATTCCCCGAGGTACTGAACCACGTTGTATGTAAATGAATCGTAGTTATCTATCATCAAGAGCATGGTTTCACGCCTGCTGTATTTTTGTAGAACTGTGTGCCAACTATCGAGCACAACAGCATATTTTCAAGATTTATCGGGGCGCCATTATAGGCCTTATCAGTAAAATATGGGTAGGAGCCCCTCCTCTAACAGGGATGTATAAAATGAGCAGCACTGTGTGTCGATAATATTTACACACTTGCATATCCAACACTCATGAGCCACTCTTTGCGGATGAATTACTTTCAGTTAATCTTATATAGACCGAGGTTGATATTTGCTTACGCGAAAAATGAACACTGGCCACCCCAGGGCTCGCTCGGAAAAGGGTTAAAAAACATGTCGGAAATGCAGTCTTACTCATTTTTGTGACAAGCGTCACGGCAGATATAACAACCAAAGCACATTAACTTCAAGCAGGAATAAAAAATGCATATAACCGTAAAATTGGAAATATTCCTTACCGAAGCTGTGACCTCAGGTATTAGATAGAGCGGATTCTACTTATGGCGCCTAAAAAAGATCGACCCGAACACCTTAACCTGGTGGGGGCTCAAGAACAGAATACCGCTCCGCCTCCGAAGCTGCTTGAGCACATTCAAAACAGTGCTATTGAAAGCGCATTGCGCTTGCTTGAACAAATGTTCTCCGCAACAGACGATCTTTTTTACGACCTTTCCAAAAGAGCAACCAGTAATAACGAGCAAAACCTTTACTTTGAATCCATGCGGGAAATCCGTATCAAGAAGCGCGGTGTTGCATCTGCGTTTGCCCATGAAGTGAACAGCACCTTCAGCGCACTGATGAGCAACCACCCTAAAGCAGATAGGACCGAGCATGAGGATGACGCAAACTCCCTGTCAATTGTTGAAGGTGATGACCTCGAAGTAGAGCTGGCGCTCAATAATATGACCAGCCGCAGCCGAGACCTCTACAAACAGGAGCTCTATGAGCTAATCATTCGCATGGATCACCTGATGATGCAGGCGCGTATCGACGAAGAAAACTGCCCCATTGACCCACAACAACTTTCCGCAGCATTTATTTCAGCCTGTAGCAACCAGCTGAGCATCAGCATCAAAGCGAGACTGATCCTGTTTAAACTGTTTGAGAAACACGTACTTAAACAGTTGGGGCATATCTACTCAGACGCGAACCAGTTGCTGATGGAAGCCGGGATCCTGCCAAAAGTTCCCCGCAACCTTAATAAGTCACGCTCGGCGATACCACCTGGAAGCGCCGACCCTGATGCCGACAACGCAGGCCAAATGGCCGCGGAACAATCAGCCTTTGCCCAGGAAGCCATGAACTTCCAATTGGACCTCAATGCGCTAAGCACCCTGATGGCAAGCGCAAGAGCATGCACCAACACAATTATCGGTGAAAACACCAAACCAGCGGGTCCGTATACCTATTACCTGTACGCGTCAAATCCTGGCCCTATCATGGCTTCACCGCAACTATCTGCTCTGTTAACCAAGTCTCAGCCACTGGTGGACCGCCAGCTAGCAACGGTTAACCCGCGAAATGTCATCTCAGACGTTATCACCCAGTTACTCGCAAAAAGAGACCCGGAAGTACCGCAAGCCCTCGAGCAACCCGATGAAGATATCATTAACCTCATCGCCATGTTCTTCGACAACGTGCTCTCGGACGAGAATTTACCTATCGCAGTGCAGTCGCTCATATGCAGACTGCAGATTCCAATATTAAAAATCGCCCTGCGCGATCGCTCGCTGCTCACCGACACAGAACACCCCGCTCGCCAGCTGATTAACCAGATTACAAAAGCAGGCTTGAGCTTTGATGAAAACAAGCCTCTGGAACGCGACCCGCTCTACAGAAAAATTGCGGATGGCGTACAAACCATCAATCGCCTTTACAAAGCGGATGTGTCCGTGTTTGAAGGCTTCCTCCACGAACTGGAGGAAGAGATGAACAAAGAGTATCGTAAATCCGCACTCGTCGAAAAACGCACTACCCAGGCAGAAGAAGGCAAATCAAAAATACGACTTGCGCGCACCACTGCGCAAAACGCGCTATACAATAAACTCAAACACGTCCAGTTACCTGAGGCTGTCAGTAATTTTTTAACCAACACCTGGTTGCAGGTACTGGTTATTACTCACCTCAAGAGTGGCTACGACAGCGATGAGTGGGTCGAAGCAGAGAATCTGGTCGGTGACATTATCTGGCTGTGCCAGCAACACAACGACCCAAAATCGCTAGCCAGGAAAAAACACCTGCAGCCCGAAGTTCTAGAACGGATTGAAAATGGGCTGGAAATAGCGATAGACAATCCGGAGACACGAACCTCTAAGGTAACAGCCATTGAAGAGGTACTTGTCTCACTTGGAGAGCCCGAATCTCCTCATATCGACTTTATCGATCTCACAGAAGACCAGAAAGATGTTCTCGGCAAGGCAGACCCGGAGCAAAAGCCCTGGGAGGAAATGACAGCGCTGGAACGCCAGCAAACCCGCTATGAAGAACTGTCAAATCACTACTACCTGGAGGCAAAAGAAATCCCGGAAGGCGTATGGCTGGAATATGGCGATGAAGAGAAAAACAAGCAAATGCGCTGCAAACTGAGCAGTAAAGTCGATGCTGATAGCTATATTTTCGTCAACCGCTTCGGCTTCAAGGTATTGGAAAAATCACGTACAGCTCGCTTACGACCTTCAATTCGGTAAAGCCCGCATGATCGATTCACGCCCCATCTTTGAGCGCCTGATGGATAAGGTCGTGTCGCAACTCAAACAGGCCGCCTGACCACAATAGATACTCACTGACACCTCTACAAGGTTTCTCGGTATATAATAGTCCGCTTGTGACTAAATACCCGGCACCAGCACGCGCCACGTGCTTGCTGGCCAATGCGCGAGCCTTTTAATGGAATTCAGTGACGTAACGCAAGCGGCATTTGGGAGTGCAGCGCTCCTCTTTTTTATCTTTGCATGCACCCTTTCTGTACTACATGCCAAGATTAAGCTGCACTGGTCGCTGATTCTAGCCGCCTTTATGCACAGCTTTTGGCTGGGCCTGGTGCCATTAACACACTACCTCCCTTTCATTGAACCACGGATTCTCCTCTGCGCAGAAACTGCCCACTACGCCTTGTGGCTGTACGCCCTGCTTAGAACAACTGAAACTTTCTGCTCCGCCTGCCTGCCCAAGGCCTATAAGCGGGGCAGTTATGCCATCATCATGCTCGGCGGCTTACTTGTCTGCTATGTGGCTTTTGTTGATATCGAAGAAGTGATGTCGGAGAAACTACTAATCTGGCAGGGCATTCTGTTTTCCATTGCGGCACTACTAGGGGTGGAGCAGCTATATAGAAACGTCATGAACTACAGGTTGATCAAACTTCTCAGCCTGAATTTGTCAGTGATATTTATCTTCGACGCCTACCTTTTTGCCCGCAGCCTGATTTTTCTTCACCTGGAGCCTGAAACCTGGCAAGCCAGGGGCGCGGTTTCCATGGCTGCCAGCTTATTTATGACCATTGGTGTCATCGCCCTGAACCAACCGACAATGCAATCTGCCAAACTAAGTCTGTCCCGGCCGGCAGCCTTCTATACAACCTCGCTCACAGTGGCAGGTGCGCTGATCAGCGTTCTGGCCATTGGCGGATACTATGTGGAAATTTATGGCGGTAACTGGGGCACGGTCATCTATACCCTGCTGCTGGTTTTCTGCCTGATACTGATTGGTGCCGCCTTTTCCTCCAGAAGGGCTCGTGAGAAAACCAAAGTCCTGATTAACAAACATCTCTTCAGCCACAAATATGACTATCGAGCCGAATGGCTGAGGCTCATCAACCAACTCTCCCAGCCAACCGGCCCGGATGAAATGCATGCACGAGCGATTAAGGTGGTAGCGGACTTGTTTAAAAGCGATGGTGGCGCACTTTGGGTAAAGCGCGGCAAAGTGCTGGTTCCCGTTCGACAAGTCAATGTTTCTATTGATATCACAGAAATGATTGAGCCTCTTTCGAGCCCTTTCTGCAGCGAACTCACTCAAGAATGGGTCTTTTCGCCCAACTCGCCCAGCGCGGCGCTGGCCCAGCACAACGAACAACTGCCCAGTTGGGTTCAGGAAATCGATGACGTATGGATGATTGTGCCGCTATTAAATGAAAAAAGCCTGGTAGGCTTTATGGTGCTCACCGCACCGCAAGATCGTACAACCATGAACTGGGAAGATCTTGACCTTATCAAAACCGTAGGAAGACAAGTAGCCAGCTATATCGAACGGCATGAGCAATCGGAATTACTCGCAGAATCGCGACAATTCGACGCATTCAATAAGCTCTCTGCATATGTTATGCACGACTTAAAAAACCTGATCGCACAGCAGTCACTGGTGGTTAAAAACGCGGAAAAACACAAAGACAACCCTGCATTTGTTGAAGATGCCATCAATACCATCAACAACTCCGTTAATCGAATGCATAACCTGTTACGTAAATTGCAGCATAACGAGCCGGAAGAAATTACTGTATTCCCAGTCAAACAGGTGCTTATAGAAGCCATAAAGCGCTGCCAAAAAGCCAAGCCCTCGCCTACGCTAAGAAACGTACCAACAGAGTGGAAAGTAAAAGCGGATTTGGATAGTCTTATTATGGTTTTTACGCATATCATCCAGAATGCACAAGATGCTACAGACGATGAAGGCTTTATCGATATTTCGGTACAGCTCGACATTAACATCTTGTCAGTATGTATTGAAGACAACGGCTCTGGAATGGACACCGAATTTATTCAAAGCCGCTTGTTTAAACCCTTCGAAACAACAAAAACCGGAAAAGGTATGGGTATTGGCATGTACCAGGCTCGTGAATATGCGCAAAGTCTGGGTGGAAATATCGCCGTAGAGAGTTCACCCGATGAAGGCACTACCTTTATAATTACCTTGCCGATTCTGACAAAATAAGTCCGCTAACCTCCTGGCTATAGGAATCTCATGAATAAAAACGACACCAAGCAGAAGCTACTCATTATTGAAGATGACCTCGGCTTGCAAAGCCAATTGCGTTGGCATTTTGACCAATATGAAGTTATTTGTGCCTGTGACAGGAAAGATGCCATCGCCGCGATTAGGCTGCACGAACCGCCAATTATTTTACAGGACCTGGGCTTACCCCCCGACGATGAAGGCGTTGATGAAGGCTTTCGCTGTATCAGAGAAATATCCAACTTATCACCGACTGCAAAAATAATTGTGATGACTGGCAACGCAGACTATGAAAATGCCGTGCGCGCTGTTGCCATGGGCGCCTACGATTTTTATCAAAAGCCTGTTAACCCGGAAACCCTGGATCTGATATTACAGCGCGCCTATCACATCCACAGCCTGGAGGAACAACACCGCCGCCTTCAGGAGCAGCAACAAGCCCCTCTCGATGGCGTAATCGCATGCGATCCGTCCATGTTAAAAATATGCCGGACAATCGAAAAACTGGCCCCGGCGGATGTCACCTGCACGCTCACCGGAGAAAGCGGGACAGGTAAAGAAGTTCTCGCCCGCGCGCTACATAAATTAAGCCCTCGCAAAGATAAAAGAATGGTGGCGATTAACTGTGCAGCCGTTCCAGAAAATCTGATGGAAAGTGAGCTGTTTGGCTACGAAAAGGGCGCATTTACTGGTGCAAACAAAAGAACCTTAGGGAAAGTTGAAACCGCCAGCGGAGGCACTCTGTTCCTTGATGAAATTGGTGATATGCCACTGGCGCTGCAAGCAAAACTCTTGCGCTTCCTTCAGGAACGGGTCATTGAACGGGTTGGAGGGCGTGAAGAACTGCCGGTCGACGTTCGGGTGGTTTGCGCCACCAACAAAAACCTTCAGGAAATGGTGGCAGAAGGTACGTTCAGGGAAGATCTGTACTACCGAATTTGCGAGATGGAAGTGCAGATTCCGCCACTTCGGGACCGTCAAGGCGACAAGATGCTGCTTGCGCGACATTTCCTGCGTATGTATGTGGAACAAATGAAGGCTTCCATCGCCGGCTTTTCCTCGGAAGCCACAGAAGCGATTGAAGCTTACCCCTGGCCAGGCAATATTCGGGAAATGGAAAATCGCGTAAAACGCTCTGTTGTGATGTGTGAAGATAAACAAATATCATCTGAAGACTTGGGGCTGGTATCTGACGAGAGCCTCAACCTCAACCTGCGGCAGGTAAGATACAATGCAGAGCGAGCGGCCATATTGCGCTCCCTCACTATGACTGACCACAATATTTCCGCGACCGCAAAATTACTGGGCGTAACCCGTCCGACGCTTTATGACCTGATGAAAAAATATAATATTCAGATCAACTCTGACTAAGTTCTGAAGGGTAAAACGACTTAGGGATGGAAAGCCATCGGCATACGATGGCTAGATCTGATTAAACACCAGCAGGGCAATATTTTCCTCACCCAAATTACTGATACAGGCCTTGACCTGATCGACGGTCACCTTGCCACTAGGAACGACAAGCACCACAAAATCACTCAAACCCGCCAGCATGCGAGCCTCTGCCGCGTACTCACCTACTGAAGGTGCATCAATTAAAATATAGCGGTCGGAGTAGCGATGCTTCAGCTCATCCATAAAGGAATTCATGCGTTTTGACGATAACCTTTCTGCTGCACCGTCAGCATTATCACCGGCAGGCACTATCCTTACCCTGGGTATTCCTGATGCGTAGACAATTGAGCCAACAGCCAGCTTGGGGTTCTCCAGGAAGTCTGTCAACCCGGCTTCCGCATCGGTGACAATAATGTCATTCATGGAGGGCGAATAAAAGTTCGCATCAACAACCAGGGCTGTGCGGGTTTTATCCAAAGCAATGGCTGCTGCTAGGTTTTTAGTGATATGAGAGCCACCACCACAGGGGGCGGCCGAGGTAATCATGCAAGTAAAGTTCTTCGCCTCGCGACCGGAGTACAAGCGCGTGCGTATATCCCGGAATGTCTTAAGCATGTCACCGTTGGAAGTTCCCTGATAGAGCAACTTCAACTTATCCATCTCAGATTTACTGAAGCGATGGATTTCAGACATTTTATCTATCTGGGAATCTGCCTCAAAGTGCGGATCGTTGTCGCTGGAAAGCTCTGTAATATTCGCCAATTTCCTCTCCAAGTGAACCTCTCTTACATTTCTGACCTGCAGCGTTCGCTGAATCATTTACATTTGCTACAGCCTAGCAGATTCCGTTGCTGCATATTTGCAAAGCTAATGATCAATTATTAAAGCACTAAATTTCTCGGCTTACCACGTTAGTCGCTGCTTTCAACCCAATCAATGGCCGAAAAAAGTGCCCTGGCCTTGTTCATCGTTTCCTTCCACTCAAGGGCTGGTTGGGAATCTGCCACCACACCAGCACCTGCCTGCACATATACCGTATCGCCTTGAATAACGGCTGTACGAATAGCAATGGCGGTATCCATATTGCCATTCCAGGAAAGGTAACCAACTGCGCCTCCGTAGATGCCGCGTTTCACTGGCTCCAGCTCGTCAATGATCTCCATTGCACGTATTTTGGGCGCACCTGAAAGGGTACCTGCTGGCAATGATGCCCTCATTACGTCTATGGCATCCAAGCCTTGTTTGAGCTTACCCGTCACATTGGAAGTAATATGCATTACGTGTGAAAAGCGCTCGACGACCATTTTTTCCGTGAGCTTGACGCTGCCTATTTCCGCCACTCTGCCAACATCATTACGGCCGAGGTCAATCAGCATTAAATGCTCGGCGATTTCTTTGGGATCGCTCACCAGCTCTTTTTCTAATGCGCGGTCTTCCTGCTCGCTCTGCCCCCGACGGCGAGTACCCGCAATGGGGCGAACAGTCATTTCCCCGTCCTGCAAGCGAGCAAGAATTTCAGGGCTGGAGCCTACCACATGGTGGTCCCCCATATTGAGGAAGTACATATACGGCGAGGGGTTGAGACAACGCAAAGCACGATACAAGTTGATAGGTGGTGCCGTAAAAGCATGGCTCATACGCTGCGATAGCACCACCTGCATGGTGTCTCCAGCAAGTATGTACTCTTTTATCCGGTCAACATCACGCATATAGTTTTGTTGCCCGTAGCTCGATACAAACTCATCCTCTATGGTCACTTTTTTGCACTGTCGCTCTGGTGGGCGGGGCATGGCTGGAATACTGTCGAGGCCTTGAGCCAGTTTGGACTCCAGCTCAGCCAGACGGCTGTTTGCGGTTTTCAGCGCGTCGGGGTGATTGGGGTTGGCATGAACGATAAGATGAAGCTTGCCTTGGAGATTATCGAATACCAGCAATTCATCGGATACCAGTAACAGAATTTCCGGCGTCTGGATTTCGTCAGCAGGCGCGGAATCCGCCAGCCGCATTTCCACATATCGAACGCAATCATAGGCAAAATAGCCGACCAGACCACCACTGAATGCCGGCATATCACCAAGCTCCGGCACTTTGAAGCGCAACTGGTATTGCTTCACTGTGTCGAGCGGGTCTTCCGACAGGAACTCCTCAAGGATAGTATTGCCCCGGTAGATGCGAACCTGATTGCCTCGTACCTCCATGCGCTCCTGCGCAGGTAGCCCGATGATAGAGTAACGTCCCCACTTCTCTCCCCCCTGCACCGACTCAAACAAATAGGAATATGGCCCGTTTGCCAGCTTGAAATAGGCCGACAAGGGCGTTTCCGTATCCGCCAACACTTCTCTTTCAACGGGAATGCGATTAAAACCGCTGCTGGCTAAGTGTGAAAATTGCTCAGGGGTCATTGGTTTTCTCAATATTTTACTGCTTGTTTATAGGGCGCTGAGTTTATCACGCATTGCGGTTATAACCCGGTGATAATCATCAGCGCCGAAAATTGCCGAACCCGCCACGAAAGTATCAGCTCCTGCGTCAGCGACAAACTGAAGGGTATCGAGGTTTACGCCACCGTCCACCTCAAGACGAGTGTTCAACTGGCGCGAATCGAGCAGTGCCCGGGCCTCTCGAATTTTATCGATAACGTAGGGAATAAAAGACTGCCCCCCATAACCAGGGTTAACCGACATCAACAAAAGCATATCCAGTTGCTCAATCACAGGCTCAACCAGATTCAAATGAGACGCAGGATTCAATACTAAACCGGGCTTGCAGCCCTGCTCCCGAATCAACTGAAGGGACCTGTCGACGTGCTTGCTGGCTTCGGGGTGAAAGCTGATGTAAGTAGCCCCTGCGTCGGCGAATTGCAGAATTAAATCGTCGACGGGCTCTACCATCAAGTGAACGTCGATAGGCGCATCAATGCCATAGTTGCGAAGGGAGCTGCAAATCATGGGGCCGAAAGTCAGGTTCGGCACGTAGTGGTTGTCCATTACGTCAAAATGGATGATGTCAGCACCTGCTGCCAACACATTTTCAACCTCTTCACCCAAACGGGCGAAATCTGCCGAGAGTATGGAGGGTGCTATGCTATAGGTATTGGCTCTTTTTTCTTCAGCGCTCATGATCGATTTTATCCGGGGCTCTAATGGCGGGCATTGTACTGAATATGCATGTCGCTCTAAACCAGTTTATTAAAGGGATACTACTGCTGCTGTCCAGCCTGCTGGCCATACAAGCGGTTTATGCCCAGCAATCCGAACAGCGCAACAGCAACAAAACAGTACCCAACAAAGCCACCTCCCTGCTCGAACAGGAACTCCGAGGCAAAGGCCTGGTAATGCTTGAGGCAGGGGGAAATACCTTCTCTGCCATTTGGCAGCCAGACACCAGCAGCAACACTCTGGGAGCCGTGCTGATATTCCATGGCTCAGGGCAAAACATAAACTGGCCAGAATCCATTGCCGAGTTAAGCAAGGCCTTGAGTCTCCACGGCTGGGCCAGCCTGAGTATATCTCTGCCAGAGCGCGTTAAGACAGCGCCCCCCCAACGGCCAACTCCGACACCCTCCCCAGCAACGGACAGCACTGCCGCCAATGCCAATAGTACCTCAGAGCCGCCAGAAGAACCCAAGCCCAAGATTAAAACTGAACAGGATGTAGAACGGGAGGTAAGAGCCAGGGCCAAAGCAGGCATGGATTACCTCAACTCACAGGGACAATATAATATTGTTTTCGCAGGAGAGGGACTTGGCGCAGCGCGCGCAGCACGTTACCTGGACACCCTGTCCAAGGGTTTCAACAAGCAGGGCGTTGCCAGAACAATGGGCAACGCAAAAACGCAGGCCGTGATTAGCAGACCGGTACGAGCACTAATCATCATAAATGCTCGCAACCACATTATTCCTGACATGAGGGAACAAAACTCACTGATGGACTGGCTGAACGACCCCGGGCTGCCGATACTGGATGTGTATGCACCCACTCATCATCTCGATCAGCTCGAAAGCGAACAGCGCGAGAAACAAGCGCAGAAAAAGCGCATGGAGAAATACTTCCAGGTTCAGCTGAACAAACCAGACCTTGAAGAAAGTAGCGGCGAAACCATGTTAAGCAAACGTGTAAGAGGCTTTCTGAACAAACACGCCAAGGGCGTGGAAATCGAGAGTGATTAGTGCGACAAAGCTATACAAGCTTCTGCGTCAAACACTGCAAACGCTCCGGAGTACCAATATCCATCCATTCTCCGCTATACAGTTCACCGGATAATGCGCGACGGTCAATCAGCCAATCAAGTACTTCCCTGAGGGCAAACTTTTCTCGCCGTCGAGGGTAGTTTTCGACTGTCTCAGGTTTAAAGACACTGATACCGCTGAAAGTACATACAATACCTTGCTCAGCTTTCGCTGCAGGCGGGGCTGAGCATATGTGCTCTATCGTTTGCTCATTAAGCAGAAAGTCGCCTCTTGGGTGATGGGCGGGGTTTGGAATCATCACTAAATGGGCACCAAGCTCTGCGTAACTTGCTTGCAGCAAGCTCTGTATGGGGAAGTCCGTCCAGATATCACCATTTATAAGTAAGAAAGGGGAACCAGCCAAGAAAGGCAAGGCCCGGTTTAAAGCCCCTCCGGTCTCAAGGGGCTCAGGCTCTCTGGAATACCGAAGCCTCAAGCCATAGGCCTCATCACCGAGATGAGCAATCACCTGCTGGGCGAGGTAAGCCACATTAATCACTACCTCCTCTATTCCCGCGGCCGCAAGTTTTTGCAGCTGCCACTCTATCAGGCTGCGCTCACCAACGCGCAGCAAGGGCTTGGGCGTATGCAGTGTTAAAGGGCGCATTCTCCGCCCCTCACCGGCGGCGAGGATCATCGCCCTTTTGATCATCAGACTTTCATCCAGTGCTGTGTCTCAACCAAGGGCATCACACGGGCTTCAAACCAGTTATGAAAAGCGGACAAAGCCGGGTAGCGGGACAACACACGACGGAAATACTTCAGCACCAGAGGGAGGTCATTCAGGTAAGCAGGCTTGTTGTCACGAAGGTAGAGCCTGGAGAAAATTCCCAGCACTTTGATATGCCGCTGCAAGCCCATCAAATCAAACCACTGTGAAAACCGGGCTTGCGATACCGCCATCTGCTGAATATGAGGCAGCTGCCAAAACTCGTTCAACCATTGATCAACCCTGGACTCCGGCCACTCCACATAACAATCACGCAACAGCGAAACCAAGTCGTAAGTTACAGCACCTACCACCGCATCCTGGTAGTCAATCACGCCGTGGGCTTGCCCTTCGCGATAGACCAGGTTCCTGGAGTGAAAATCCCGGTGAACTACTCGCTGTGGTTGCTCTAATGCATTGCGACACAGCAAGGAGTAGCATTGCTCAATCATGCTGTACTCAGCATCGGACAGCGCGTAATTCAAAAGCTTTGCGAGAAACCATTGGTCAAAAAGACGCATTTCCCGCATAAGCTCGTATTCCGAATAGGGGCCAAAGGTATCAAGCCCCTGCTGCGACTGCTGCGCCAGTGCCAATATCTGAAAAGCCCCACAATATAAGCCTTGAGCATTTTCGGGGCTTAATTGCTCATAGAGCATCTGCTCGCCAAGATCTTCGAGCAGGAAAAAGCCGCGCTCGCTTTCATAGAAGAATATTTCCGGAGAACTGATACCCGCCGCTTGCAACCACTGGCCCTTGGCAATAAAAGCCTCATTTGCTTCCGTATCCGGCGGTGACCATACCGCAAGGAGGTTTTTACCGCTTATTTCAATTTCAGCGGGGAGTCGAAAGTATTTACGAAAGCCCGCATCCCCATTCAGCGGCTTCCAGATTGTGCTCAAGGCTGCACACTGCAGTTGGCTTTCCACCCAGTTTGCTAACTGTGCGATGTGTTTATTTTCTTTTGGTTTTGAATTCTGCAACATCAATGAAAAAGCGTTTTTAAGAGAGTATTGTTAAGACAAGGCAACATTTTTTATGCTTTGCTGATTGTACTATTGAGTAGCACATAAGTAGAATCGTGCCCCTGTTATCAACCACACATTTCAATATCGGTTTCAGTATGCCCAAGAGCTCTGCTCGCCACAAGCCAGTCCGTAATTCACGGCGATCAGAACTTACCTTCCTCACCGGGCCGATTCAAAAAACGCTGCTTTTTGGCCTGGCGCTTTGTAACGCCAACCTCGTACTCGGCCAAAGCGAACAAACCCGGGAAAACGACTGGGTACCCCTTGAACAGTTAAGCGAACAGCAAAAACAACAAATAAAACCGGGTTGTGATGGTTTGTACTTGGACCCAATGCAGTCCGTACAAGAAAAGTTGGGCGATAAGGGCAGCGACCTTGACGCCTTCCCTCTGGAAATAGAAGCAGATCAGTCACTGATGCAGGACGGTGAACTTGCCATTCTGGAGGGCAATGTAGAAGTCTCCCAGGGTGCTCGACGCATTCACGCGGATAAGATGACTTACGACATGACGCAGGACCAGGCCGAGCTGGAAGGCGAGGTTGTTATCCGCCAACCGGGTGTTCTGTTGCAGGGGAGCAAGGCCCTTGCAAACGGCGTCGATCACTCGGCAAGCTTTGAAAATGCGGACTTCGTGCTACACCCTCAACACCTGCGAGGCGGGGCCAAATCCATTAGCCAATCAGCGAATAAGGTGATTGAACTCGAAAATGGCGCCTTTACAAGTTGTGAGCCCGGCAGCAACACCTGGGTGCTTGAAGGTGAGAGCATCACCATCGATACCGAAAATCAGCAGGGCGAAGGAAAAAATATCAAACTCAAGGTTATGGATATACCCATCCTGTACCTGCCTTACATAACCTTTCCCGTTGGCGACAAACGAAAATCCGGGCTGTTGTTTCCTTCTATTGGCATCAGTGAAAAAAACGGCATTGATCTCGCTATCCCCTACTACTTCAACCTTGCACCCAACTATGATGCCACTGTTACACCAAGGGTTATTGGCAAACGCGGGTTTATGCTGGAACTGGAAGGCAGGCACCTGAGTGAAAACTTCTCGACCCTGGGCGACATTGCCTTCCTTGCCAACGACCGTGGCGGCAGAGACCCCGCACTTGATGAGCAGATCGCAAATGGCTTCATCAGTGAGGAGGAGGCCCGCCCCTACAAGGGCGAAAACCGCTGGCTGGGGCACTTTGGCCAACAAGGTGGCGCCAATAAAAGCTGGTATACGGAAATTGATTATTCCCGCGCCAGTGACAATGACTACTTCCGCGACCTGGGCACAACATCTTTCTCACTTCAAAATACCAGCCACTTGAATCAGGCCGCACTGGCCGGTTATCGCAGCACAAACTGGCACTTTTCCGCGCTGGTTAACGACTACCAAATATTACTCTATGATGTCGACGACCCCTACCAGCGTCTGCCCCAGCTCAACGCCAATGGCCACTACCAACTGGGCGCCTATAGCCTGAACCTGCTCCATGATTACACACACTTTGACCATGCCGATGACATTTGGAGAAATGGCAGCACCATCGTCAAAGGTCAACGCATGACCACGGATTACCGCCTAAATATTAACCGACGGGCTCCCTGGGGCTTTTTCAAACCAGAGCTGGGCGTACAAACACTGGGCTACCTTCTGGACCAACAAAGCATCTCGGAAGCTGCAGAGCGAGCACCTTTGCTGGCCACAGGCCTTGCCAGCTTAGACACCGGCCTGATATTCGAACATGCGGGTGGCAACTATCTTCAAACCCTTGAACCCAGAGCGTACTATATCTTCCGCAGCTATGACGACCACAGCGATTTATTCGACGTTACAGACGACGGACAAAACCTTAACTTCGACACTTCTGAACGCACGTTTTCCTACTCCCAGCTCTACAGGGATTCCCGTTTCAGCGGCAGCGACCGCCTGGAGGATGCCAATCGCCTTACTTTGGGAATCACCTCCAATTGGTTCGACAATGATTCTGGCGAGGAGCACTTCAGCATCAGTGTCGGCCAAATCTTTTATTTTGATGACCAAAAAGTCTCTCTGGACCAGGGCGTTGTGGAGCAAAACCGTTCGGAGTTTGCCGGAGAACTGCGCTTGCGCATGGGCCCGTGGGGTCGCTTTTTCGCTGGTGCCATTTACGATGACGGCGAGGCCAACAAATTCTCCCGAGGAACGGCCGGTGTTCAGCTAACCAGCCCGAGTTATAAAACGCTGGTTAACCTTGCCTACAGCTATGTCAGCGACACCAGCAGCAGCACACCAATCGACCAGCTTGACAGCGCATTTATCACCCCAATCAGCAAGCAATGGGCGGCAATGGCGCGCTATAACTACGACTATATTTCCAAACGGGAACTGGAAGTGTTTTTCGGCCTCGAATATAACGACTGCTGCTACCGCGCGCGCCTCTTGGCTAGGCGCTGGCTGGACAGTAATATAGCAGCCCTCACAGAAAGTGAAGACGGCCTGTACGATCAGGGTCTGTTTTTTGAAATACACCTTAAGGGGCTTGGTAGCTCCGGAGCCAAAGTAGCTTCCATACTGGAAGACAGTATTTACGGTTTCCGCGAGCGAGAAGAAAGCCTGAACCATAGATGATGATAAAAAAAATGTTGTTGCCCGCACTCGGGCTTAGTTTGTTGCTCTCCTCGCCGCTGGCTGTTGCCGTCCCGGAAATGTTGGACCGTGTTGTAGTGGTTGTGGACAAATCCATTATTTCCCAGTCTGACCTCAACCAGCGCATGGAGGAGATAGCTACCCGCGCACAGCAGGCAAATATGCGCTTGCCGCCAGAAGACGTGCTCAAAAGCCAGATCCTTGAACAGCTTATTTCCGAAAGGCTGCAGCTGAACATGGCTGCGCGCTATGGCATAGAAATCTCGGATGCAGAAATCAACAATACCATCGCAGGCATCCAGCAAAGCCGTGGATGGACGGATGAGCAATTTGCCTATGAAATGGCAAAAGAAGGCTCGACATTGAACGAGTTCAAGCAGCGTATCCGCAAAGAGCTTCTTATTCGCAATATTTCCCAGGGCGTCGTTCAGAACCGTATACGCATTTCCGAACAGGAAATCAGCAATTTCCTAAAATCAGCAGATGCGCAGTTCTGGATTTCACCCGACTATCGCCTTGGGCACATCCTCATCGCACTGCCTCCTTCCCCCAGTGCAGACGAACTCGCTGCAGCCGAGCGCAAAGCCCAGAAGCTCTATGAGGAGCTGGAACAAGGGGCCAACTTCGAAGAACTGGCAATTGCCAACTCCTCGGGGCCATCAGCGCTGAAGGGTGGAGACCTTGGTTATAGAAAGTCCGGAGATCTGCCAACACTTTTTGCAGAAATTGCCCCCATGCTGGAAATTGGCCAGGTCGCGCCACCCACCCGGAGCCAGGCTGGCTATCATATCCTCAAGCTGAACGACAAGAAGGGCGAGACCAAACAAATTGTATCCCAGGTGCGCGTTCGCCATATCCTCATCAAACCAAGTGCAATTCTTAATGATGACAAGGCGAAAGCAAAGTTGGCAGAGCTGCGCGAACAGATCATCTCCGGCGACGGCGAATTTGGCGACCTGGCCAAAGATCACTCCGAGGATATCGGCTCGAAATTGCAGGGCGGCGAAATGGATTGGACAGTGCCGGACACCTTTGTGCCAGAGTTTGCTGATACCATACGCAGTGCCAAGATCGGCGAAATAAGCGAGCCCTTTAAGACCCAGTTCGGCTGGCATATATTGGAAGTGCTGGAGCGGCGCCAGGAAGACCTCACTAAAGAAGCCATTCGAGCAAAAGCACGGCAAATGCTTACCAGCCGACGCTTTGAGGATGAAACGCAAGTGTGGCTGCAAGAAATGCGCGACGACGCATTTATTGACATCAAAATCTAGCCTGTTGAAAAACGCAGGCGAGGCATGCCTTGACAGGTATTCAATCCCCCGCGTGAGGTACCGGTATGGTAACTAAACCCTTGAGACTGGTGCTTACTCCCGGCGAGCCCGCCGGCATAGGCCCTGACCTGACTGTAGCTGTTGCTCAACAAGCACAGGATTATCAACTTATTGCCATTGCCAACAAGTCCCTGCTTTTACAAAGAGCAGAAAGCCTTGGCCTGCCACTCACGCTGCATGATTTCGATGCAAAATCACAGCCGCGCACCACGAAAGCGCATGAACTGTTCGTGGTGGATGTACCTTTGGCGGAAAAAGTTGTTGCGGGAAAGCTCAATTCAGCCAACGCAGCTTACGTTCTAAACACCCTAAAAAAAGCAGCAGACGGCTGCATGGATAATACCTTTGCCGGGGTGATTACCGGCCCTGTTCAAAAAAGCATCATCAACGAGTCTGGCGTGCCCTTCTCAGGCCATACGGAGTTTTTTGCTGAGCAAAGCAACACCCGCAAAGTAGTGATGATGCTGGCAACGGAAGGTTTGAGAGTGGCACTTGCAACAACTCACCTGCCTTTGAAAGACGTATCAGCAGCCATTACCAAACAGTCTCTGCGAGAAGTCATTCAGATACTGATCAACGACCTGCGCAGCAAGTTTGCCATTCAAAAGCCACGCGTTTTAATCTGCGGCCTCAATCCCCACGCTGGAGAAGGGGGCCACCTGGGCATGGAGGAAATAGAAGTGATTAATCCGGTGCTTCAAAGCTTTGTAGGTCAATCTGTTCAGCTCATCGGTCCCCTTCCGGCAGACACGCTGTTTACGCCCAGACATCTGGAACACGCCGATGCGGTATTGGCCATGTACCATGATCAGGGGCTTCCCGTGCTGAAACATAAAGGCTTTGGTAATGCCGTGAATATCACCCTCGGACTTCCGTTCATCAGAACTTCCGTTGACCATGGCACAGCGCTGGACCTGGCGGGCAGCGGCAAAGCCGATACAGGCAGCATGCAGGTGGCGTTGGACTATGCGAAAACACTCGGGCAGTACTCACTGGAGCAGCCGCATTGAGTAGAGCAGCGCCCGAACACCGCGCACGCAAGCGTTTCGGCCAGAATTTCCTGGTTGACCAAGGCGTTATCAACAGCATTGTGCGCTACATCGCGCCAAAACAGGATGACAAGCTGATAGAAATCGGCCCAGGAAAAGGCGCCATAACAAGCCTGTTAGTGGAAGCCTGCCCCAGCCTTCAAGTGATTGAACTGGACCGGGACCTTATTCCATTGTTACTTGCTCAGTTTGCCAATTACCGGGGCTTTAAAATCCATCAGGCCGATGCCCTAAAATTCGACTTCTCCAGCCTGGTTACTGAAAACAAGTCTCTGCGCGTCGTTGGAAATCTTCCCTATAACATTTCCACCCCCTTAATTTTCCACCTGCTGAGCTTTGGCAAAAAGATTCAGGACATGCACTTCATGCTGCAAAAAGAGGTTGTTCAAAGGTTAGCTGCAAGCGCAGGGGAAAAAAACTACGGGCGCCTTGGCATCATGGCACAATACCATTGCAGCGTAGAGCATCTGTTCGATGTGCCCCCGGAGTGCTTTCAGCCTGCGCCAAAAGTGGACTCAGCCATTGTTCGCCTGGCCCCCCACCCGAAGCTACCTAAAGTGGCCCACCAGCCAGAGAAATTCGATAAACTGGTGAAAACGGCTTTCTCCCAACGCCGGAAAACCTTAAGAAACTCCCTGAAAAGCCTGGACGTGAGCCTTGCAGCGGAAGATCTCAATATCGACCTTAGCCAGCGTGCTGAAAACCTGAGTCTAGCGGACTACGTTGACCTTAGTAATCAGCTCTGGCCGGAGCCACAACCCAAGTCATGAAGCATTCCATTGAAGTCAGCGTAAATGCCAGTTACCTCCCCGAACAGTCTCTTCCCAACGACAGTAAGTATGTGTTCACTTACACGATATGCATTAAAAACTATGGCGATACTGGTACCAAGCTAGTGAGTCGTTACTGGCATATCGAGGATGCCAAGCAGGATGTTCAGGAAGTAGAGGGGCTGGGAGTAGTGGGTGAACAGCCCTTTCTCAAGCCCGGTGAAAGCTATACCTACACCAGTGGGGCGGTACTCGACACAAGTACCGGCATTATGCAGGGCCATTACATCATGGTCGACGAGCAGGGGAACGAATTTAAGGCCGATATCCCACCTTTCGCCCTCACCCCACCCGAAGCCGTTCACTAGGTTTTCCTCCATATGGCAAGCTACGCAGTCGGTGATATTCAAGGTTGTTTAAAACAATTAATAGCATTATTGGAGAAGGTAAAGTTCGACAAACAGCATGACCAGTTATGGTTGGCCGGCGACCTCGTCAGCAGAGGACATGACAGCCTCGGCGTTCTCAGAATGGTCAAGGACCTGGGCCGAAGCGCCATTGTGGTGCTAGGCAACCACGACCTCCATCTGCTCGCAGCAGACGCTGGTATCAAAAGTATTCGCCCCGAAAACGAACTCAGCAGGGTGCTGAAAGCCAAAGATCGCAAAGAACTCATGGAATGGCTACGAAAGCAACCGCTCATCTACTATGACAAAAAATTCAACACCGCCTTGGTACATGCGGGCATACCTCCCAACTGGAGCCTGCACGAAGCGCTGGACAGGGCGGCAGAGGTAGAGCGAGCCCTGCAAGGCAAGAAGAGCCACGACTTCCTCAAAGCAATGTACGGCAATGAACCTGATGTATGGAGCGATAAACTCAAAGGGCAAGCACGATTGCGCCTGATAACAAACTACCTCACACGCATGCGCTTTTGCGATAAGAAAGGCCGTCTTGAGCTGAAAACAAAATCGGGAGCGGATGACCCTCCGAAAGGCTTTGCCCCCTGGTACAGCCACCCCTCACACAAATGCGCCAACAAAACCATTCTCTTTGGCCACTGGGCAGCGCTAATGGGAAAAACAGACAAGGAAAATTTTATTGCCCTGGATACTGGTTGTGTCTGGGGGGCTAAGCTCACCGCCTATCGCCTGGATGACGGCAAGCGCTTCCATATCGGCTGCAAATGCTAGTGCAACGCGGGAGGCCAAAACCGGGTTTATGCGAACTAAATGAGCATTTTGAGCCCGTTTTAACCAAGCAATGGCAACGCTGTAGATTGTCGACAGCCGGCTAATAGAACCTGTTGACGCCCATTTTTCCTTCTGTAGTGGCTTGCTCGATTGTAGTTGCCAGCCGCCTAGCCTGCGTTTTTTTCCGACCAGCTAAGGGCTGTCAATAATTACACCAACAATGCCAACTCCCTACCGGAGCCTACAGCAATAACAATAAATAACACCCAATATTAAACCGCCCATCCATTATTCAACGTATATGGCTTAATACTTGAATAGAAATTAATTCGAGTATGTTGATAAAACTTTTTGACACATTTATTCCCTTTTGCAAGATACACTGCGGAATACATATAGTTAAAAGTTTTTATAAAACTTTATACTGTGTTTACAGGTCTATAGGTCTATCCTTAGTAATAAGGTCTGAATAGGCCATAAACATAAATTTATATTTGGTAGCGTTGTATGTAAACAAAACCAGTGAGTGCGCACTTTACTCTGATCAGCTGTCGCCCTCTGGTTGCTGGCGACACAAAGTCTCGCGCTTACACAGGCACGCCAGCACATACGGCCCAAGAACGCCACGATTATCAGCACTGGAGCAATTAATGGCTCCGGTCACCAGAAACGGGAGCGACCACCAACAAGTGGATATTGGAGACTACGCATGACAATTTTTAATCACTACCGTGAACGTTACGAAGCGACTAAAGAAGAAGAACTCAGCATTCAGGATTATCTGAATCTCTGCAAAAAAGACAAATCCGTATACGCCAGCGCTGCAGAACGCATGCTCGCCGCTATCGGTGAGCCGGAACTGATAGACACTTCGAAAGACCCGCGAGTAAGCCGAATTTTCTCCAATAAGATTATTAAACGCTATAAAGCTTTCGAAGAGTTTTATGGTATGGAAGAAGCCATATCCCAGATAGTGTCTTTCTTCAAGCATGCAGCCCAGGGCCTGGAAGAGAAAAAGCAGATACTCTACTTGCTCGGCCCCGTGGGCGGTGGTAAATCGTCTCTGGCTGAACGACTCAAAGCTCTGATTGAGAAACAACCCATTTATTTTCTGAAAGACTCCCCCGTTTATGAAAGCCCGCTCGGATTGTTTGACCCGGAAGAAGATGCTCAGATTCTGGAAGAAGACTATGGTATTCCAAGCCGCTACATAAAAACCATTATGTCGCCCTGGGCGGTTAAGCGTTTACACGAATACGGTGGTGATATCAGCAAATTCAAAGTGGTTAAAATGTACCCATCCGTATTGGATCAGATCGCCGTATCCAAAACAGAACCCGGAGATGAAAACAACCAGGATATTTCATCGTTGGTGGGTAAAGTGGATATTCGTAAACTGGAAGACTTCCCGCAAAATGATCCGGATGCCTACAGTTTTTCCGGCGGCTTGTGCCGCTCCAACCAGGGCATGATGGAATTTGTGGAGATGTTTAAAGCACCGATTAAAGTGCTTCACCCACTGCTGACCGCAACTCAGGAAGGGAACTACAACAGCACAGAAGGTCTCGGTGCCATACCTTTTGACGGCATTGTTCTAGCTCACTCCAACGAAGCGGAATGGCATACGTTTAAGAACAACAAAAACAACGAAGCGTTTATCGATCGCGTGTATATTGTCAAAGTGCCCTACTGCCTGCGCCTTTCTGAAGAAGTGCATATTTATGAGAAACTGCTGCAAAACAGTTCACTCTCGCTTGCACCTTGCGCACCCGACACTTTAAAAATGCTGGCTCAATTTACGGTGCTCTCGCGACTGAAGGAACCAGAAAATTCCAGTAGCTATTCCAAAATGCGCATTTATGACGGACAAAACCTGAAAGATACCGACCCGAAGGCAAAATCCCATCAGGAGTATAAAGATTCAGCTGGTGTTGACGAAGGTATGAATGGCCTGTCAACACGCTTCGCATTTAAAATTCTCTCCAAGGTTTTTAATTTTGACCCAACCGAAATAGCAGCTAACCCTGTTCATCTGCTCTATGTTCTTGAGCAACAGATTGAACAGGAACAATTTCCGGAAGAAATCCGGGACCGTTACCTGGGGTTTATAAAAGAGTACCTTGCACCCCGCTATGTAGAATTTATCGGCAAGGAAATTCAAACGGCTTATCTGGAGTCCTATGCGGAATACGGGCAAAACATCTTTGACCGCTATGTAACTTATGCCGACTTCTGGATACAGGATCAGGAGTACCGCGACCCGGAAACCGGTGAAATTCTCAACCGTGGGGCACTGAACGAAGAACTGGAAAAAATTGAAAAGCCCGCTGGCATCAGCAACCCTAAAGATTTCCGTAATGAGATAGTGAACTTTGTTCTGCGAGCAAGGGCCAACAACGCAGGTAAAAACCCTGCTTGGAGCAGCTACGAAAAACTCAGAACGGTTATCGAAAAGAAAATGTTTTCCAATACCGAAGACCTGCTGCCAGTTATCTCCTTTAACACAAAATCCTCTGCCGACGAAAAGAAAAAGCATCAGGACTTTGTCGCCAGAATGGTAGAACGCGGCTATACCGAGAAACAAGTGCGCTTGCTTTCCGAGTGGTATCTACGCGTAAGGAAATCTCAATAGGAGCGTGTAAAGCGTGAGTTATATCATTGATCGGCGCCTGAACTCCAAGAAAAAAAGCATGGTTAACCGCCAGCGTTTCTTAAAGCGCTATCGCCAACACATAAAGAAAGCCGTTAGCGATGCCGTGGACAAGCGCTCGATCACCGATGTAGAGAGCGGAGAAAGCATCAGCATCCCTAGCAGAGATATCAGCGAACCGATTTTTCATCACGGTGAAGGCGGTAGAAATACCCGCGTACTTCCCGGTAATGACCAATTCATCGCAGGTGACCACATACCTCGCCCGGAAGGAGGCGGCGGCGCTGGTGGGTCAGGCTCCGGCGCTAGCGACCAGGGTGAAGGCGAAGACGAGTTCGTGTTTCAGATTTCGCAGGATGAGTTTCTGAATTTTCTGTTTGAAGACCTCGCACTCCCCAACCTGGTAAAGCGACAATTATCGGGAAACGAGGAATTTGAGCAGCGCCGTGCAGGTATCAGTAATGAAGGATCACCCGGCAAGATTAACATCATACGCTCTCTTCGCTCAGCAAATTCTCGCCGAATTGCCCTCACCTCAAAGAAAAAGCGCAGACTCAATGAACTTGAAGACAAAATTGAAACGCTGAAAGCTGCCGGCAAGGACCCTGAGGACGAACAACTTGTTATGCTGGATAAGGAAGCGAGCGAGCTGCGAAGAAAAATACGCCGCATCCCCTGGCTCGACGACTTCGACTTAAAATACAACTTACATGTTAAGCACCCGGTTCCCACGTCTAAAGCAGTCATGTTTTGCCTGATGGACGTATCTGGCTCCATGGACCAGGCCACCAAAGATATAGCAAAGCGGTTTTTTTTGCTGCTATACCTTTTTTTGCAGCGTAACTACGAAAAAACTGAGGTGGTATTTATTCGCCACCACACCAGCGCCAAGGAAGTTGACGAAGAAGAGTTTTTCTACAGTCGTGAGACCGGCGGTACCATTGTATCCAGCGCATTAAAACTCATGGACGAGGTATTACAAACCCGCTACCCGGCAAACGAGTGGAACATCTACGGCGCGCAGGCCTCAGACGGTGACAACTGGAATGATGACTCTGTCGTCTGTTATAAAGTTCTAACAGAAAAACTTCTGCCAAAACTGCAGTATTTTTCTTACATTGAAATTACAGCTCGTGAGCGCCAGGCCCTTTGGCACGCTTATGAACAAGTGATGTCAGACTTTCCCAACACCTTTGCCATGAAGCAATTGAGCAATGTGGGCGATATTTACCCCATATTCCGCCAGCTGTTTCAAAAGAAAACCGTTTAATTTTATGAACGAACGCGCTGCAGAACCTATTTCCACCACCTCCGACTGGGACTTTGAGCTGATTAAACGCTATGACCAAGCCATTGGTGCCATAGCCGAAGAGTTTGGTCTGGATACCTACCCAAACCAAATTGAAATTATCAGTTCCGAGCAAATGATGGACGCCTATGCTTCCGTGGGTATGCCCCTGGGCTACAATCACTGGTCGTACGGTAAACAGTTTTTGAGTGTTGAACAGTCTTACAAGCGCGGGCAGATGGGGCTGGCGTATGAGATCGTGATCAATTCCAACCCTTGTATTGCTTACCTCATGGAAGAAAACACCATGATGATGCAGGCACTGGTAATAGCTCACGCCAGTTATGGCCATAACTCCTTCTTCAAGGGCAACTACCTTTTCCGTGCCTGGACGGATGCCACATCCATAATTGATTATCTGGTATTTGCGAAAAACTACATCTCCAAATGCGAAGAGAGGCACGGTGTAGAAGCTGTAGAAGAAATACTGGACTCGTGTCATGCCATCATGAACTATGGTGTGGACCGCTACAAGCGCCCTTACCCGCTATCTACTCATGAAGAGAGCGAGCTGCAACGCGAACGTGAGGAGTACCTGCAGAAACAGGTAAATGATCTATGGCGAACGATTCCGGCGGGAGAGAAAAGCGACCAGGCAGCGAGCAAACCCCGGTTTCCTTCAGAGCCTCAAGAAAACCTGCTGTATTTTTTTGAAAAGAACGCCCCTCTGCTTGAGTCGTGGCAACGAGAAGTTATTCGTATCGTCAGGAAAATCGCACAGTATTTTTATCCACAGCGGCAAACTCAGGTTATGAATGAAGGCTGGGCCTGTTTTTGGCACCACTTCATTCTCAACACCCTGTATGACCGAGGGCTGGTTACCGAGGGTTTTATGTTGGAGTTTATGCAATCCCACTCCAGCGTAATTTACCAGCCACCCTACAATAGTCAGTATTACTCGGGTATCAACCCCTACACTCTGGGGTTTCACATGATGACCGATATCAAGCGTATTTGCGAAAACCCCACAGCAGAAGACCGGGACTGGTTTCCCGATATCGCTGGCTCAAATTGGCAGGAAACACTCGACTTCGCCATGCGCAACTTCAAAGACGAAAGCTTCATCCTGCAATTTTTGTCTCCCAAGCTAATGAGAGACCTGAAGCTGTTCACCATATTGGACGATGACAGGAAGGAAGACATTGAAGTAATGTCGATACACGACGAAACGGGCTTTCAAAATGTACGGGAGACCCTGTCTGCGCAGTATAATCTCGGCAACAGGGAGCCCAATATCCAGGTGTTCAATGTCGATTTACGTGGAGACCGCTCTCTTACATTGCACCATTACCGCTTTGATCGCAAACCACTAGATGAAAAAACAGCCAATGAAGTGTTAAAACACGTTCATCGGCTATGGGGCTTTGACGTTCACCTCTTCTCTATGCAAGACGACCAGGTAAAGCAGGAGTTTAACTGTCCAGACCTGTCCATCGGCCTGGCCAGTGACAAGACGAGATAGCATGTAAACCCGTCGCTTTTATTGAGCCATTGATTCATTTGAGCTCTTATTAACCTGGCAAATCAGGAAGATCTATCTGAGCGCCAGGCTAATATAAACGCGAAGGGGTTGAGTACTAAAAATTTCCCTATTTTTATTACTCTTACACGCTCGATTAGCACTGTATGCACTCCCTGGTACAATGCCAATGCAAAAAGCACCACGGCACTGCCAAAAATAGTTATTCCCGTTACGCTCTCGTCCGCAAAAACACTACCGATTGAAAGTGCCATAACCGGTGTAATCAGTGGAATTACGGATACCGAGACCATAGAGCAATTTTTCAACACGTAAAAGAACAAGGTATGCCCTATCACCGTTCCTGCTATAGAGAGGTAACTAACACCAATCATGGATTTCGCATCAATAAATTGCGGAACCTCTCCATCCAGCAAAAACCAGGTTATCGTAAATGCAGGTACGGCCAGCATTAATACCCCGGTGGATTGTCGCAGAGGATTAATACTACTGCCTATCGCCTTTACCCACACAGTACTAAGCGCAAACAGGAATGAAGAAACGAACATTCCCATAATGCCATACACGCTATCACCGCTGGCGGATACCTGCTCCAAATGAATAATGGCCAAGCCCCCAATGGCAAGGCAAGCTGCTGCCAGTCTCATGGGGCTAAACACATTTTCCTTAAGGAACAGCAGAGAAAAAAAGCCCACCGCAAAGGGGTAAAACCCTAAAACAATTGCCATCACGCCCGATGAAATATATTGCGCAGACCAATAAACCAGCAACATATTTGGGTAAAGCCCTACCATTCCCGCAACAAAGGCCATCCAGTCACTGCGCCTTTTCACCAACGGAATCTTGAATAAAAACAGCAGGCCCCCACATACTGCCAGTGCCAGCACCATTCTTAAACTAACAGCAGCGACAAATGCCAAGCTGCTGTTACTCCACTGAATAGCCAGCGGTGTAGTCGCCCAAATAAAAATAACAAACCCATATGCAAATATTACAGGCATAACAACTCCCTCCCCTCCGGTAATAGCGGGATACAAAATTTTTTTACCCAAAAACGACGAAGGCCGCAGTTTTTTAAGCTGCGGCCTTCGTGGAATGAGTATGTTAAGTAATTTCTTTAACTTTCCGGCACACAGAAATAACAACCACGCAAGGCCCACACAAAGTGTGCTGCGGTGATCGCGATGCATTTCGGTGCCATATAGGACATATTTAAGCTCTAATTAATATTTCAGTAAAACTACTGTAAACAAAGTTATAATCAAAAAAGTTACAACACTGGCGAAAAACCAGTAGCTGATTTAGAGTGTGCGTTATATTTTGCTGCAGGTCAACAGTGCATTTAATAAAATGAAGATTTATCTTGTAGGCGGCGCTGTTCGCGACAAACTTCTCAAACAACCCAGCCCCGACAAAGACTGGGTTGTAGTAGGCGCAAGCACCGAACAAATGCTGCAGGCAGGTTACCAGCCGGTTGGAAAAGACTTCCCTGTGTTTATTCACCCGCAAACCAAAGAAGAGTACGCGCTTGCCCGACAGGAGCGTAAAACCGGCAGAGGCTATACCGGTTTCGAGTTCTGCACTTCGCCATCGATCAGCCTGGAGGAAGACCTGCTGCGGCGAGACCTCACCATCAATGCCATGGCCATAGATGAGGAGGGCAAGCTGATTGACCCCTATAAGGGCTTGCAAGACCTGGAACAGAGGAAGCTGCGCCACGTATCAAACGCCTTCCAGGAAGACCCTGTCAGAATTCTGCGCGTGGCCCGCTTTGCAGCCAGATATCATCATCTCGGCTTTACTATCGCCGAAGAAACGCTGACCCTGATGAACAGCATGGTGCTCAACGGCGAAGTGGATCACCTGGTGCCTGAGCGGGTATGGAAGGAGCTGGTACGCGCACTCGCTGAGCCATCCCCTCACGTCTTCATAGAAAGCTTGAGGGCCTGTGACGCGCTGAAGCGCCTGATGCCCGAGCTGGATGCACTATTTGGTGTACCGCAGCCGGAGCAGCATCACCCCGAAATAGATACCGGCATCCACAGCTTGATGAGCCTGCAATGCGCCACCAAGCTAAGTGACTGCACCGAAGTTCGTTTCGCTGCGTTAATACATGACCTGGGAAAAGGCACTACCCCCAAGGACCAACTGCCCCGTCACATAGATCACGAGGCCAGGGGAGTACCCTTGATAAAAACCCTGTGCCAACGTCTCGGCGCCCCCAATCAACACAGGGACCTGGCTCTTTTGGCAGGCGAGTTCCATACCCACTGCCACCGTGCCCTGGAGCTCAAACCCGCTACCCTGCTAAAAACCCTGAAACGGCTGGATGCTGTGCGCAGACCTGAACGCTTTGAGCAGTTCTGTCTGTGCTGCAAGGCCGATGCGCGGGGGCGAACAGGCTTTGAGAACCATAACTATCCCCAGGCGGAGTATCTGCGCTCAGCACTGCAGTTGTTACAAAAGGTTGATACCCGTATTTTTATTCGTCAAGGCCTTGAGGGCGCCGCCTTCGGCGAAGCCCTTCATAAACATCGCTTAGAATTATTAACAGATTTGAAAAACCGGTATGCAAAAACCAATGAGTAAAACACAAGCTAAAAACAAAGTTGCACTGGTTACCGGTGGTGCGCGAAGAATTGGAGCCGCGATCGTCAAACGCCTGCATCAGGACGGTTATGATATCGCACTTACCTTCAATCACTCCCGGCAAGCGGCCAGTGAACTGGCGCATCAATTAAATGCGCTGCGAGAAAACTCTGTATCTACATTTCAGTGCGAGCTGGATTCCATTCCATCAATTAAGCAAATGGCGAACGCTGTTACCTCGTTTTTTTCTCGATGTGATTTACTGGTGAACAACGCTTCCAGCTTTTTCCCTACACCGCTGGAGCACAGCGATGAAGCAGCCTGGGACAACCTGTTTAACAGTAACGCCAAGGGGCCGTTGTTTGTTGCGCAGGCACTGCAAGCCGAACTAAAAAAACGCAGGGGAGCCATTATCAACATTGCGGATGTCTATGCTGAACGCCCCCTGCGAGGCCATACCATTTATTGTATGGCTAAGGCAGCAAATGTAATGCTTACAAAATCACTCGCCCTGGAGCTTGCGCCAGAAATAAGGGTAAATGGCCTGGCGCCAGGTGCGGCGCTGTGGCCGGAGGATAAAAACGGGAACCCGGTTGAAAACCCGGCAGCACTGAAAGCAATACCACTGGGTACCCTCGGGAGCGCCAGCGCCATAGCAGACGCAGTCGCCTTCCTTGCAAAAAAAGACAACTATATAACCGGCCAGATATTACAGGTGGACGGCGGCAGAAGCCTGAATATATAGCCCCAGGCTGTGGAAAACGCAAGCACTCAACGCTATGGCATCGCCTTGACAAAAGCCTGGAAGTTTTTCTGGGATGCCAGCAACCAGGCTGGCCTGGCCTCACCTTCGCCCGCTTCAACCAAGGCCTGATGATACGCGAGTATATGGCGCACGCGCTCCGCACTTTGCTTGTCAACATCAACTAAAAGAACGTGATGACCAGTTGAAAGCATCTCCTTGAAGCGCTTGCATTCTTTGCTGCAGACCTGAATGCCATAGAACCCACCTTCCCAGGTGGAGAAGGCAAACACGATGAATGCGAGTACAGCAAAGGGAAGCCATTCCATCGCGCTGGAGGCGTTAAATGCCATGCCGAGCAGAAGCGCGATAGCAGCTAATACCGCTCCGATCGCAGCTCCGGCCAACCCGGATTGTATAATAGCGCGTTGAGCGAAAGGATGAACTTGATGCAAATGGCGTTTTGTCAGCTCAGCATCCTGCTGGCTCAAGACATGAATCTGCAAGTCGGAAATACCCGCTTCATGCAGGTCTACCGCAGCCTCTTCCAAAGCTGTCAAATCATTGCCTAGATAGTAATACCTTTTCATAGCAGCCTCCGAAAGAAGCTAAAATTTTTATAATAAAAATCAACTCTCTGATTTAAAGGTATAGGGAATCGGCAAGTAAAACCAGTATCTTATTAGACTGACTATTGATAAAAATATGGGCAGTAAATATCCACTCAAAAGAATTGGCCGAAACTATAACTCAAAGGCTGCTGGCCACAATTTCTGGGAGCAGTCTGAGAAGTTTTGCCATAAGGATAGATAAGAATGAGTAGTACCCGGGTAATAACTTTCAGGCCTTATATCTGCCATCGGCAATAATACAAATGCGTTTTTTAGAATCTCGGCTCGAGGCAGCTGCACACCATGCAAAACCCCAATAGCGTCGCCATAGGTAAGAATGTCAATATCCAGTGTTCTGGCGCTGAATTTTGGGCTGGAACGGTCGCGGCCATGCGCGTTTTCAATATCCCTCAGGCATTGAGACAATGCTGCAACAGAAAGCTCGGTTTGAATGCACACAACCAGGTTGAAAAAATTGTCCCCGTCAAATCCGACAGCTTCGCTCTCATAAATTGGTGAAACATCGAGCCTGCCGAACACATCTCTCAAGGCCTTTATGCACGATCGAATTTTCTCTTCCCTGTTAATATTACTCCCTATGCTTAACAGAACTTCAGGCATTTTTTCTTCCACGTTCAATGCGGATACCTACATCTTTCGCACCACGCAAAGCACCGGGTTTACTTACACTCAAGCTTACCCAGCTCACACCGAACTCTTCCATCACAATTTTTGCCACTTGCTCTGCCATGGTTTCCACCAGTAAAAATTCCGATTGACTGACAAAAGCAATGAGCCGTTTTGCCACTTTTTTATAGTCCAGCGCGTATTGGATATCATCAGTTTGCGCAGCTTTGCTGATGTCATGAGCCATTTCCAGGTCCAGACTCACTGTTTGCCTTACTTCTCTTTCCCAATCAAAGATACCTATGATGGTGTCAATACGCAGCTCGTTGATGTATACAATGTCCACTATAAGGCTCCCAGAGAATCCAGAGGCCAGCGTGGTAGCACATCCACACTCAGGTCTTGCCGCTGGCCTGCCATCAACCTCTGACATCCAGCAAAGGCAATCATGGCGCCGTTGTCGGTACAGAATTCATGACGAGCATAAAAAACATGGCTGTCTATTTTTTCTAAGGCTTGCTCCAGCTTTTCGCGTAGACGGTTATTTGCTGACACGCCGCCGGCGATAATAAGCGTGTTCAAGCCACACTGCTGGAGCGCGCGGCGGCATTTAATGGTGAGCGTATCCACCACCGCTTCCTGAAAGGCATGGGCGATATCCGCACAGCATTGATCATCAGGCAGGCCATCTTCCCGGGCATGCTCAGCAACAGTATTGAGGGTAAACGTTTTTAGCCCGCTAAAACTGAAATCCAGCCCCGGCCTGTCTGTCATCGGGCGCGGGAAGCGAAAACGCCCGGGAGCCCCCTTCTCAGCAAGTTTCGCAATATGGGGGCCGCCAGGGTAATCCAGGTCCATCATCTTTGCGGCTTTATCAAAGGCCTCGCCCGCTGCGTCATCAAGGGACTCTCCCAGCATGCGGTACTTACCAATCCCCTGCACTTCCACTAGCTGGGTATGGCCACCACTCACTAGCAGGGCCACAAAGGGGAACGCTGGTGGCTTTTCTTCAAGCATAGGGGCGAGAAGGTGACCTTCCATATGATGAACACCAACGGCTGGCACTCCCCAGGCATAGGCAAGGGAGCGTCCGATGCAACTTCCCACCAATAACGCTCCGATTAGGCCCGGGCCTGAGGTATAAGCGACAGCATCAATTTTGTTTTTAGAGCCTGTTCGCTCCAGTATTTCATCCACCAGGGGCAGTAATTTGCGGATATGATCACGGGAAGCCAGCTCTGGAACCACGCCGCCATACTCGGCGTGTACCTTAATCTGGCTGTAAAGTTGGTGGCCCAATAACCCGGCTTCGCTGTCATAAACAGCAACACCCGTTTCATCACACGAAGTTTCAATTCCAAGAACGCGCATAGCTTTAACTGAAAATAATTAATCCGGAAATACCCACGACCACGCCATACACAAGCATGGCAATGACAGTGCGCTTTAGTATATACCCTTCTTTATCTGCAAGCGCCAGCACAGAGGCCACGGCAACAATATTGTTGATACAAACCATATTACCCATAGCTCCACCCACGGATTGCAGGGCGAGTATACTAGTGCGATTTAGACCAAGTTCCAAGGCGATAGAATCTTGAATACCGGCAAATGTGAGATTGGAAATGGTGGCTGAACCCGAGAAAAATGAGCCAAGGGCGCCAAGAAACGCCGCGAAATACTGCCATTGCGCACCTGCCAACGCAGCCAGGTTTTTACCTATCAGACTTACCCCGGACTCCGCTCCCCCCATCATCATAAGCTTTACGAACACCAGAGCACCTAACAAAGCAAGCACCGGCTTTCTCATCTGCTCGACAGTTTCGTCAAAAACGGCTTGCACGCTACCTCGCCGGTGGAGCTGAAGGGTGATTAGTGCAACCAGGCCAAAGGGGAGCAAGGAGGGGACATAAAGAAGACTATGACTCCAGGATTGACTGGTGCCAAAGATATCCTTCAGTGCAAGTACCAACGCGGCGCTCATGCTGAATTCGCCAAGACTTCCCAGGCCAAGGCTTATTGATGGCTCTGTTGCGAGCAACAACGGTTTAATACCCAAAGCAGGTATGCGCGTGGCAATTAACACCAGTACTGTGCCCCACAGGGGAAAGCTGGCCTTGAATAATTGCGCGGCGCTAAGCTTTCGCTGATCAACACTCGCTAGCCCACTTGCATCTGCCTCGCAACCTTTTAACCCAAGCCCAAGCAATGCCAACAGCACCGTTACCAGCAAGCCAATCCCGCCACCAAGCAATGCGGGGAACTCATAACTATAATAAGACAACAGTACATATGGCACGGTGCAACTCAACACACTCAGAACGATAAAAACGCTGTTAGAAACAATAGTTTTTTTATCAACAACCATGAGTAAGGCGAGGGGCACAATAAATAACGCAGCAATACTGTTTAACAACGCAGATTTGCTACCCACCTCCATCATTTCCTGGGCACTTAAATTTACGCCAGAAAGACCAAACCAGGTAGGCGTACCCACAGCCCCGAATGACACCGGCACGCTATTTAGTATTAAACATAAAATAGCCACACGCAAAGCGGGGAAACCCAAGCCAACCAGCACCGGCGCTGCAAGAGCAGCAGGAGTACCGAACCCGCTGGCACCCTCAATTAAAAACTGAAACGCCCAGCCCACTATCATCAACTGAGCAATTGGGTTATCCGAAATACGATTGAGCCAAAGGCGGATAACATTAAGCGCGCCACTGGCCTCCATAGAACGGAACAAAAAAATGGCACCAGCGATAATCAAAATCGGTGTCCAGGCAACCAGCAAGCCATCCAGCACCGCAGCATGAAGCTCATTTGGGTTTTGCTCAAACACCACCAGCATTATGAAGTAAAGCACCAAGGCTGAGAGCGGCAGGGAACGAAATGACGGCATACTGTTTTTTTTCGTCATCAAAAAAACCAGCAACATGATGGGAAAATAGGCAAAAAACAGCTGTAACATCGTGAATTAACTCTAACTCGAACAGGAACACAAGGTGGCGCATAGCCTAAACCAGATAGACGAGAATGTCTTGACTATTTAATAAACAACGCGATAAGACAGTCATGAGGTATACTTGCGCCAAAACAGCATTCTGCAAGAGGTATATGCATGTCAACACTCAAAGTTGCCGTATTCAGCTCCAAGTCCTATGATGAAGATCACCTAAAACAGGCGAACGAAAGCAAACAGTTTGAGCTCACGTTTTTCGAGCTGCAACTTACCCCTCAAACCGCCGCACTTACTCAAGGTTTTGATGTGGTTTGCTGTTTCGTAAACGATGTTATTGACGAGCAAGTAGCGCAAGCACTTAAAAATAACGGGATTAGATTTATCGCCATGCGCTGTGCAGGCTTCAATAATGTGGACCTGGAAGCTTGTGCGAAATACGAGCTGCCGGTTGCCCGTGTACCCGAGTACTCTCCCAATGCCGTCGCAGAACACGCTGCCGCACTGATACTGGATCTGAACAGAAACATACACCGTGCTTTCTCCCGAATTCGGGAAAACGACTACTCTCTCAGTGGTTTGATGGGCTTCGATTTGTTTGGCAAAACAGTCTCCGTCGTTGGCGGTGGCAGAATTGGTCAAGCGCTAATTCGCATTATGAAAGGTTTTGGATGTAGAGTGTTATGTTACGACCCGATGCCTTCCGAAGAACTAAAAGAAACCGGCGTGGAGCTGGTTGCACTGGAACAGGTCTGGGTGGAATCAGACATTATCTCCCTCCACTGCCCGCTCGTCCGCTCGACCTACCATATTATTAATAGCAACACTCTCAGCCAAATGAAACGAGGCGTAATGCTAATTAATACCAGCCGTGGTGGCCTGATAGACACACCAGCTATTATCAATGCGCTAAAAACCGGAAAAGTGGGTTACCTTGGCCTAGATGTCTATGAAGAAGAAGCCAGTTTATTTTTTGAAGACTATTCAGATGAGGTGTTGCTGGACGATGTATTTGCACGCCTAACGACTTTTAAAAACGTAGTAATCACAGGGCACCAAGCCTTTTTTACACACGAGGCGCTGCAAGCGATTGCAGAAGTGACATTAAATAATATTCAGCATTTTGAGCAGGGTGAAATAGAAAATGTTTGCTTGGTAAAGATTTAGCAATTTGCATTTATAGCTTGGTGAAAAATGCCGAACGGAGGATATAGCTACGCTCGGCTTTTTCCAATTTACTTGCTCACGCTTTTGTTTGAGGCGTTTTTCTGCCTTACGAAGGATACTAAGCCCAAAATAGAAGTAAACATAAACCAGAAAGAGGCAGGCAAAGGAACCTCAGCCAACTCTAGTTTAAACTCACCTATATTTGTTTTACGGTTGGTAATCGCGAATATACTAACCCAATACTCACCAGATTCCAGGGTAAACTCCGTTAATCGCACGTCCTTTTCGCCTTTCAAGACAATTGATGCCAGCTGCTCAGAGGCAGAAGACACAACCACACCGAGGTATTTAAATTTGCTAGCAAAATCCAGGTTGCTATCAGCCAAGTTACTTAACTTCATGTAATAGCCTCCGTCGCTCTCGGCCCTAATTTTTGTATTCATGGACCACACACCAACGACATTTTTGCTATAGGTCAAACCCTCCGTATCAATAATCTCCAACCCTGCGAAAGATCCCCTTGCAAATACAGCTAAAACAAATAAAAGAAATAATCGCACAACACTCGCCCGCACCATCTTTCTCACTCCTTAATTTAATAGTTAAATGTTTGTATCTACCTTTAGTTAACACTGTACTCAGTTAAAAACATATCTCGATTAAATGCATCACCCGATCTATCTTCCTTACAATCGCATATTTTCCCCAAAACATACTTCTCATATAAATATGCACGCAATACAGCTGTAGCCTTTAATGGATCTACCGGACGGCCGCATTCATGTGAAAGCTTTTTCACTAAATAGATGGGGTTCCGTTTAGCCATGGCGATTAATTTAAGGTCTTCAGGGTCCACGATATTTCCCTCATCCGTAACGCTATCGTTAAATATTTGATCGAGCTGCTCTACGTCGAGGTCAAATTGCTCGTCAAGCAGGTCCCCACAATCAAGCCACACGGGTATGAGGTCACAACCATTACGAGAGCCATCGTTTAGAGGGTTTAATTTATCGATAAGACGCTTTATAGAAGCCCGAACCAAGTCTGATTCGCGAACGCCGAGCGTAGCAGACAGGTCTTTTATCTTTTGAATATCTGTACAGGACAAACGCACAGAGACGTTCTTCTTTCTTGTTTCCATATTTCCCCCATTCATTATTAATTTGCTTTGCTTATGCTTTAAAATAGTAAAGCATTTTCAGTTCTGGTGTGTTACAGAAACAATAATCTTTTATTGCGTTAATATATAAAATGGCATCAAAAATCATGATATATGTAATACAGTTTTATTACATTGTGAAGTTTCGAGGGTATTAGCGGTAGCCGACCCTAGCTAAGGACCTAAATAGATTTAAACTATTAGCTAAGGGCTTTTATTGTATTTGCGTGTATTCGTAAGGCCTTAGTTGCGGGGACTTGTTGCTACCTGCAGGCACGGATTATTGCGTGTTAAAGAACTTGCTGAATAATCTGGGTCGCAAAGCCTGGGTTGTTCATTTCTGTGAGCGGTATGGGCACTCTTTTGGTGTGGCTAAGTACTTATCGGGCTATGTCAGGGGAAGCCGAGCGTACGTTATGGAGGCTTATACCGTTTTGGTCTATACGCGGCAAACGGCAAACTGAACAAAGCAAGGGTGAGACTGGGCAGAAAACGGTGAGTTCCCGGGTGGTCCTGGATTGGGGCAGGTATACCTTAAGGCATGAGATATTAGACAGGTGTGCAAAGAGTGTGGTTTGTCCCTATCGCCGCAGCTCAGGGACAGTCAGCATAAGCGGTACCAGGACGGACTGGCAGTGGGCCACAAAATTGGCAGAGAGGCCTGCAGGAAAGTCATGACGCAGGTACAACCTCATAGGTAATTATTGCATTGATTATCACAATATTGCTTGCTGGAGTATCTTGGCTTGTCTTTGAGAAAAACAGCATGAAATTAAAGAAGCACCCACCTCCGTAAGGAGGCGGCTTACGAAACAGGAGATATTCTAGAACCGAGCATTCAAGTCAAAAAACCAGGTGTCGATACCCAAGGACGGTCCATTTATTTCATTACTACTTAATAACCTAGCGTTAAACCAGACGTCACTTGCAAGACCATAGTTGGCGCCAATAATATAACCCGCACCATCTGTCCCACCCAGATGAAAATCTGAGTCAGTAAATGCATCAAGAACAGCATCACCCTCTAGATACTTGTAGGCAAAAGAAACACTCCAGTCATGTCTCTTCTTCATCTCCGGATGACCTAGCTTAAACTTCAATTGATAGCCGTCAGTATTTTCTTCTATCGCATCTGCTTTTTCATCAAAGCCGTATTCTCGTAGTCGTTCCTGAGCATCAAAACCTATATTTCGCACGTAATCAGCAATCAGAATGATATGTAAGGGGTTTAATGCGGCAATATCATATTTAAACGTAACATCTACTAATTGGTATTTTGACGCCAATGCCAGCAGGTTAGTGTTATTATCCTCATCGTTCCTAATATCGAACAAAGTATTTCCTTTCTGAACAAAGGAAGGAGCTGTATAATCAAGGAGTTCGCTACCAAAATCGTTTAACTGCCCTTCGACATTAGCAAAATCGTAGTAAGCCACAGCTAACTGAATATTGCTCTCAGATTCGAACTTATAGCCTGTTCCTAATTGGCCAGCGTAAAGCCATTTATCTTCGTTACTCCAAGTAACATGCTCTAAAGGGAAAGCTCCCGCAGTTAAAAATGCGTCAAACCCATTATTCTTTTTCGCGCTTCTGAAGGGGCTCAAGCTTGCAGCTAAACCCTGAAAAGTTAAGTCTTCATCCCATACAAGGTCTGTATGCAACCATGGATTATCAAATTTACCCGCAGAAAAACTATATTTTGTTGATTCAGAGCCATATGCAACATAAGCCTTACTTAAGTTAAAATCCACATTGGACATGGAATTTCCCAATGTAATATTTTGCGTAACTGGGTTTAGATTATCTCCAGTGGCAATTTGAATACCCATTTCCCATTTATCATCTGGCTCTACAACAACCCCCAAACGACTTCTTAGGCGGATACGATTGTAATCGAGGTCAGTATTAAGTAAGGCGTCAACACCGGCAGGAATAATACCTCCGGCCTTATTAATGGCGTTAGCATTAATATACTGTGTTGAGTTATCATCTGAAAATCGAGTTACTTCATAACGAAACCGTACATCACCTTCCAGCCTGATCTTTTGCAACCACGCGGGCCAAGAGTCCTTTACGCCCCAGCGTTCTTCAGCTGCTTTTTCCAATATTGCATCCGTTACATCCGCTTCAATTTCCTTTTTAACCTCCTCCCGAATTTGGTCTCGTACATGCTTTGACACATAAGGAACTCTTACCACTCCCGGCTCATCTACGACCGGGGCATCTTTCTGCGATTCAGGAACAAAGTCCGTGGATTCACCATAACGCTTAGCGGCTTCTTGCTCAGCAAGGTTGCTCATGAGCCTAGCCGTTTCCGCGTCTATAATTCCTTTTTTCACGAGAACATTAATCAAGGCCTGGGTCTTTTTTTGAAGCTGATAGACTTCTTTTTCTGTAAGCACGGGGTATTTTTCCGCCTCCTGCTTTTGTTCATCTTGAGCGTGTACAAATGCAGGAAGAATCAGCAGCCCCGCAATAAGCAATCGTTTCGTTCCCAAAGGTCTCATAATCTCATTTAACTCTTAATGATGTGTTCTAGTTAATAGGTGTATTGCAGGCTAAACAAGGTTCTTGTTTCACCTTTCTCAATATCCGATGGTTCACTGCAAAGCTCAGTTCCACAGACATCTTTTAGTGGGAATGTCCAATTTAGATCGATACTTAAGCTCTTAAAAGCTCTGAAATTAAGCCCAAGTCCAGCGCTGGTTAGCAACGCACTATCATCTTGACCGTCCAGAGGTTCAAGCGTTTCTACTGTCCCACCTTCCCAAAAAGTAAATATCCGGAAATCGTTAACCCAATCCACTTTCCTTAATATTTGAGGAGAATAAAAGTCTGTACCAATAATCGCCCCCCTATCCCCCATTTGTTGAGATTCCAAATAACCCCGGACGGTGGACATACCACCGATACTAATTTGCTCGTTGCTAATCAGCGGCGCATCTGCATACTGCATTTTTAGACGCGCCTCTAGAGTGGTGCCCAATAACAAGCGTTGATTCCAACTACCGCTTACCTTCCAATAAATAAAGTTTGGCTCCCCTCGATAACGCTTATCTTCAAACTCTTCTACCTTATTCCCAAATCTCCGCGGAGCGAAAATTACACCGCCCCCCAGGCGCCTTAGCGAATTCTTTTTACGCCAGATCCCCTTATACTCACCTGTAAATACGGAATAATCGATGGGGGTAATCAGCTCTTCCGTATCTGAACTCGGAAAGCCAACTTCCTCGTACACATCCTTATAGTCAAAGCCTGCCGTTACCACTTGCTGAAAACCTGTGGTGTAGTTACGCGGCATCACATAGCGAGCGCCAAATATTTTGTTATCGCCCCTCACCTGTAAACCACTACTTGTACTGGAAAATGTATTTAAATCACTATCAGACTGCACCGCATAGACGGCCAGTCTATTCACACTGCTACCCAGCGGCATTACATAAGTTGTTGAAAGAACATTAATTTCGGAAGTGTCTTCAGGTGTTGTCAAATATTGAAAAGACCAACCGTGGTGAAGGTTCCACATATTGTTGTAACCAAGACTGATGTTGAGGCGCTTATCAGTGGTGTTAGCCGAAGCATAATTGTTTAATTCAATATTAGCACTCAAAGGAAGGCTATCTTTAACACGCAGGTCCACCTCTACATCGCCGGGCGCCTTACCCTCTTTTATAACCGGGATAATACGCAAATCGGAATTAAGCGCATTTACGTATTTGAGTTCTTCTTGCAGTTCAATTACATTGAGCGCCTGCCCCTCCTGCAATGACGGAATAAAGTCGCGTATCTTGCTCAGCAGGAAATACCTGGAATTCGAGACACGGACACGGGAAACCTTGCCTTCCAGAACATCTAAACGTACTCGACCACCGACGACTTCCTGCTCGGGAATTGAGACAACAACAATGGGGTAGCCTGATGTCTTATACAGTTCCTCAAGCGCCTTGGCAGCTTTATCTACTGTAGTAAAAGCTTTGTTTGGCCCAATATATGCTTGCATCGCTTCCTGGATTTTTTCTTCCGGAAGAAGATACGCTCCATGGATCTCGAATTCCCAAATGTTAAAACTCGGGCTTGTCTTCTGATGCGTCTCAGCAATCTCGGCGCTCGCTGAGTGCTGTTCTTGCACTGCTGGTGAGCTACCTCCCTGAGCTCTCGTCGCTTTCTGCTGCGTGTAAACGGGCATAGAAAGGAGCAGCCCTAAAGCAAGCAGCCCATTACCCACATACCGCCAAAGCGTATTACTTTGGCGGCTGGTTTTGAAAAACAAAACACGTTTACTTGACCGCCGTATTTCAGCAGCGTCAGATGTTCGCACGTAAAATCCTCAAAAACTGCAAGACTCGAAAAAAAGTCTAAATGTATTTTTTAAAAATCAAAGCCAATGACATCAACTGTCACGAACGCAACACAGGAATCATCTTGGTCCCCAGGCTTACATCCCTCAGATGAGAACGCTTCTTCTAAATCACCAACCACCCGGTCACTTTCGCTGGTTCCCGCCGAGCTAGATTGGGCAACTGAGCTGGTAATGCCGGTATTTACCGGAATACCAATTGACACCCCCCCGACATCGATGTTGTCTGCTCCGATCACTTCTTGCGCAGCAACCAACACATCCCCTTGAGACCCAATACCTGCATCGCCCGCATCAACCACCCCAACAGGAGCAAACAAATAAACTGCACCCGGAGAGCGATCAGAAGTAAAACGTGAGTTTCGAATACCACTGCCTGATACGGCTGCCTGGAAATTCTGTGAACCGTCTTCGTTTATCTGCGGTGGAGGTACCGTCAAAGCAGATTTAGCGCCACGCCCAGCATCAATATTTCCAACCGACGACCACAGCATGATGTCACCACCATCCAATGCGAATACTCTAGAGCTGTTAACGTTCACATCTCCAGAGGTGGTTCCTAGTACATCGCCTTTGCGTAAAGCGATTAAACCCAGCTCTGAAGACTCCTTGGCTATTCCACTCCCACCAACAACTGCTACGCCCACATCTACATCACCTCCAGGTACTATTAAGCGAATATCTCCACCCTGTTGAGTTTGTATAGTACTGAAGACCATATTGATATTGCCGTCATATGCTTTCACATCTTCAGACAACGTATCACTTTCCAGGATTTCAGTGCCAGGGAATAGGGCTTGTAATGCTTGGTAACTTCTCGGAAACCCATCATTTTCAATGTCTTCTATATCATCCGTTGCGTTTTCTATGCCTCCTTTTTGTACTTCTGCAAAATAAACATCAAAAATAAAATCTCGTTGCACAAACTCTGGTGCACTCTCAAACAATTCCACAGCCAATGAGAACTGCTGTTCGATAGAATGCTCCTTGAGCGATTCCCGTTCGTGCTCACTCAGACCGAATCGCTCAGATGTGACATATTCAATTAAGTGCGCAGAATAGCTATTTTTTCGTGGTGAATAAAATTCGAACGCAACTGCTTGCTGCCTGTACCAGGGTAGACGAGCATAGTCTTCGAACGCTTTGGTTTTTCTTTCTGACACATCCTTATAGAGTTTGTCATAATCTTTAAGTGTTTTGCTTGACAATATGTCTAGAAATTCACCAAGTTCTGGGTCATTTTTAAAGTCATATTTTTTGAGACTATTAACTAAATCTGTAGTATCGCTATATCCCGGTATTGCTTCATACTCTGAAAAATATATATCTTTGAAACTTTCGTAAGCGGGGCTTCCTGTTACACCTGCCATCAACGAAATATCTGCGCCACGCTCATCTTTAAGGCCGATAGATTTTCTCAACTTAGGATTATTTTGTGCACCGCTTGACACGATTCCTGCCGAGGAACCCAAGTTTATATCTCCCCCAGCCATAACATCAAGCCGCCCCACTCCCTTAACCTCAATTCCTTCATATGATTTACCCGAATCCAGTAAATTCGTTGCCGCGCTTCGTTTCAAATCGAACTCAATATTCCCTCCAGCCTCGACCACACTTACGTCATCCTCTCTAAGGTTCTGAAACTCCAAAATTACATTTTTTATATCTCGGCCTGATTTAACAACACCTTTTGTAGGCGAAATCAAGCGAATATTTTCGACATCCCCGGTATCTGCAACCAGAACTGTAGGGTCTGGATTATTGATATAGAGAGGTGTTTCAGAATGTATATCTCGTGTTTTATTATTTTCATTTTTTTTCTCTTGCCCAGGAACTTTCTCAAATGGGTCAAGGTGATCTGTAATAGGCAACAAACCTTCCCCAATAAAATCCCAGAGCGGATCACTCATACTCGGTAATTCAGTCGCCTGCACATCCACAACATTAAGTATTGCTCCGCTTACATCGGTAATTGGTTTATCCGAACGGATACTACCATCTGCGATGATACTCATGCCCCCTCTCGCAGACGGGAATATTGTCAGAGGATTGCTAAACACAACATCGCCCTGCAAAGCGGCTACCTCCAGACTTGGTGGTAGCACCTCAGTGAGGTTGGCTATACCAGCTACATTACCTATGCCAGTGTAGGATAAAAAAGCGCCATCGTTCTGTAATAGCACGTTTTCTGGGGAATAATTCTGATTAAACAAAATGTCTCCAGAGAGTGATGTTAACGATAATGACGATTTATCAGAGTATGTATAAAAAAAGCTGGAGTTGTCTGACAAGCTTCTTGTACCAAAAGACATGCTCGGGTTTTCAGCGATGTAACCCACCCTGTCTAAGCTCGTAACATAGGCTGTAGGATTGAAAACAGATGAAATTTCCAAGTCGCCCGCACTCGAAATCGTAATATCCCCATCCATCAATGCAAAAACATTAGCTCCTTCGTTACCAGCGGTAATAAAGCCTCCAGATCTAACATCCGCGCTTCCATCTCCCACGTAAAACTTACTGGTACTTATGTCACCCACGGACTCTATAAGTAAGTCTCCTCCTCCCAATACCAGGATATCCTCTTCCGTGGTACGGGGTGTCACCAGCGCTTTACCAATTGGCGTAAGTACGCCATCGCGCTCCAAGTCCCAGGTGAGTGTATTTTTTCCTGTGGAAGGTATAGACGCTGAAAACCCTGAGATGTTTCCACCCGACACGACTGAAACGTTACCGCCTCCAAGGGCAGCAACATCCTGTCTAAACTTATCTGGCACGACAGCCCATGTAACAGGCACATAACCGTTAAAAATGGAACTCGGAAATGAATTGGGGTCTATTTGAATATCTCCAACGACACCACCGCCAATAGCCTGCAACCAGTTATTAAAGTATTGCTGCGAATTCGACCCAACAATATCGCCACCCGATACGATTACAATATCTCCTCCAGATTCCGGGTAGTAGAAATCTGAGATATAGTATTTTTCGAACATGTTATTATCCGGACTACCCTTATCAAACTCGTCGAAAAACCCTTTGCCCGTATCGCGACCCGCAGAATAAATCACTGCATTTGAGTTAAAAACAATATCACCAGAGCTTCTTGCATTAATATCACCGACGCCAGAACGCACAACAACACCATTACTTAAGTAAAGTTCGTACGCTTCATTCGAAGAATAGGAATTAATATCTGCTGACTCAAGGTCTGCGCCAGCAATCAAGTTATATGACCAACCATTAGGCTCATCTAATAACTCATCTCGGCTGTTTAAGGTCGTTTCTTGAGTATGTACGCGAGAATATTGTTGAGCAAAAGCATCGCTAACAGTAGCGTTGATATGAATGCTTTTCTCTGATCGTAAGGTTAAAATCCCTGTCTCTCCACCAGTAAACCTGGAAAATTCAGCAAAGGTATATATGCTGGGTGCTTCCTCTACTATGCGCTTTTCATTAAATCGCCACAGACTTGTTGTCAAATCATCAGCATTTGAGGCACTAGAACCCTCACCAGCCAAGGAAAAACCAAGACCCTCCCCGAAATCTATTTTTTCATCAACAAACAGGTCGTTCTTACTGGTAATTTCGATTCCAGGCCGCAAGTGAAAATTATCAGAGATACAGGCGTTGGTGTCTGCACAGTCCGCTTTGTGAACCCCGACTTCTGTACCGAATAATCGCTGCTCCAAGGAAGATGCATTATTCATAAAGTTGTGCGTATCAATGTAGGCAATACTTTGTTGATAGTTTGAATCAGCAATCCGGTATTCAATTCCGTTACTTTCATAAGCAATAGCATATGAAGGAATGCCAATACCAAATTCGATCGTCTCGATGGTGTTATCACTGTATAAGACATCACAACCATCGCTTTCATTGCATATAGCACCATCAGGAGCACTATTTTTATGAGGAAGTAACTTGGTCGAAAACGTGATTGTAATTTCACCTTCGGGGGAAGTCTGAAATACTTCCGATGTATTGGATTCAACCCTGTACGTTTTTACTGCTTCAACAACGACTTCGCTGTTATCCTCACCCAAAACATCAGCTAAGCTACTATCTTGCTGAAACCAGATATTTACATCAACACCAGCCTCATCAGAGTCCTCCGTAATTATCGATTTGTCTTTATTTACCCGTGGAGCACGTAGGAGAATGCTTCCCGCCTGGTCTCCACCTCTGGCCGCAAGGCTAGCCCCATCTTCAAATTCAATAGCCCCTACTCGAGTACTTAAAGTAATACTCCCCCCATCGCCACTGGTCGAAGAAGCATCGAGACTGGCGCTGTTTCGGATGAACAGGTTATCCCATGCATTAAGCCGGATAACCCCACCTTCGCCCGTGGTTTTTATATCTCCTTGTATATTAATCTCACCACTGTTAGCCGTTAGGCTAAATTCGTGAACATTAACTTGTTGATCTACAGGAAGCTCTAAACTGCCTTCATTTGTGGTTACTTGCAGCACGTTAGAAAAATTTCCCTCACGGGCGAAGCTCAAAACGCTTGTTAAGTCATCCAACTTTCCTATGGCAAGCGAAAGAGATGCTCCCAAACCACCTGTGGACTCAGCCAAAATACTCCCTGAAAAATCAATGTCGCCCGATAAGGCCGAAAGCACGAGTTGCCCGGCTTCGCTAGATACATTATCGATATCTACACCAGACAGGTTTAGCAGGCTTCCTTCTGACATAATCAAATCACCAGTAGCGGAAACCAGCGTTATACTACCTGCGTCGCTCGCAATTACCTCGCCACCGAAATTCTTTGCATAACCAGATACATCCAAAATAGCGTTATCGGTCAGTGAAAGATCATTTTCAGAATGCAACTGTATCTGCCCACTTCGGTATACCGCCGTGGCATCATAATGTAGCGAATCCGAAGATAAGATTAAACTGGCACCCAATGAGGTAAGTAAACCAGCTGTCACTTCATCATCCGGAACCTCACCGTTCGCACTGATTCTCATCATGCCATCGGTGCTTATATTGGTTCTGGCTGCGCCCTCACCAACTAATACGGGCGCCGCGATAGATAACTCCCTACCTACTACATCTATGTTTGATACCCCTTTACCAACTACTACGCTTTTAGCCGTGAACGAAATTGCATCGAAACCTGAGAACTGACTGTTCCCATCAGCAAATACGAGCTTATCAGCACTAAACTCTATACTGCCTGTTCCTTCCGCTAGAGGAACCTCCCCAAATTCACCGCCGCCAGAAATACGAAAAACATTATCCGTTGCTATACGGAGTTGCTCACCCTCCAAGCCGTAACCTAAATAACCCGCTGCTTGCAGATTAAGATCCTGGTACTGTAATGTATAATCCCCAAAAAAATTAATTGTAGATCGACTACTTAGAGAGAGTTTATCCACGAGCAGCGTGCTCAACTTGGCTGCATCCAGCGCTAAGCCTTCCAGGGAAGCCAAGGACTTATCATCTATATTCCCAAGGTTGATTTCCTTAACTGAGAGCTCAAGGCTTCCGCCCGATAAATTAAAGCTGTTATCGATTGTCGAATCTCCGCTCGTAAACAGTACTGTGGCTGCATTGTTCGCCTTTAGTTCTGAGCCCTGTTCAAGTTCAAGATTGGAGTTAAACTCCGGACTAATGACAAATTCGACCTGTGAGTCACTGCTGATAGCAACCAGAGAATCTGCATATACATTGTATACCCCTCCCGTGCTATTCTGCTCACCGTCAGATTCCAGTAGACCCCCTTTCGAAATCGTTAACAAACCAACGTTACTTTCATCGCCCTTGGTAACCAATATCAATTCATCTGTTCTCAGGTGCGCGTCTTTATCAACGATCAATGAGTTCGCAACGGCATAAATGTCATTTTCTCCGTCCGAACCGGTTTTGCGAATTCCACCTAGTAATACGCTTTCAAAGTTGGAATCGATAATTTGATTAGCGTTAATAAATACGGTATCACCAGCCTCACTGTGAGGTGTTTGAGAAACCACTAATGACTCTGCAGCAATATCCAGCGCGGCGCCTCGCCCCTCGTCATACCCAGATGTAAGAAAAGTGCCGTCCAGCGCGAGAGATTCAGAAACCTCAATTTTTAAAGCTCCTGCATCGTAGGGCGAAGAAGTACCATTTGTGTAAAGCTTGCTGGCAAAATCGATGGAAAATTCTGATTTTAGCCTTGGAACACTAACAAGGCTCGCCAAGGAGGCATCATAAACACCTTCGGGTGAGTATTTTTCTAGAAGGTCCAGGCCACCAGTTTCAACCACAAAACCCTGGTATCGACTGTCATAATTTCCTGTATTCTGTTCAACAAAACGCCCGGCTACAACTGGTACGCCATCAACTCGTCTCAGTCTGTCTCCCAACTGAATCAATTGGCCGTCATTGCTGGGAGATATTAGATACGCGCCGGGAAGTAATGCGTATCTGGGTGGCAACACCGTATATTGACCTGCAGGTAAATCACCAAAGCCATCCAAATATACACTGGTACCGAGCGCATATTCGAATGTGCCGCCAGCTTCATTTTCAATATTCCGATCAACGGGAGCATAGCTAATTCCTGAACCAGGTAGTATCGCAAATGAACCCTCATAATTTGCCAGAGATAAAATGTCTTTGCTGCCACCAGGACCGGGTACAAACTGCCAACTAAGGAGATCCCCTCCGCCACTTAAGTTGACCGTCGCACCACTTTGTATATCGCTATCCTTTGCCTGAATAAGAACTTCTCCTTTCGGCGCCTCCTCGTACAATCTTACGCCTACGCCTTCATTAACCGAGTAGACCAAGCTACCCGTTGCATCTAATTCGCCAAAGACCAGTGTTTGGTTTTCCAGCGAAGTGGATGTTACGCTTTGTGCAGTAAACGTGACCGTTCCATCACTTACTCCAGAGGAGGAACCACCACCGGCAATAAAGGTTAACTCGCCTAATGGTGCCTTTATCGCTCCACCCTGCTCAATATTTGAGGCGACAAAAATCAATTCACCTCCTACACTCATTACCGGCGTACTATCTCCATTAGATAAGATACTTATATCCCCATTGGTCGTATAGTTTAGCTGATAATCCTTGACCTCGAGGTCAACAAGCGCATTTGTCTCGGTGCCGACTTTTCGATTTCTCTGAACCAAGCCTCCGGCGGCCAGATCATCAGAAAGAAAGTCATAAAACTCGAGTAAACTGGCTGCTTCACCTGTTTCTTTAACCAGTTCACCTTTATCTGAATCGAAGTACTCTGTATCAAAGCTTAACAAATTTGAGGTATATATATTCTTGGTATTCAGCGTAATTAGATCATCACTCAGAAGCTGCGAGTCTGAAGACAAGAACAAATATTCGGAAAGCGTGGTTGGATATATTTGATCAGCTTGGAGAGTAATATCTTCAGCAACAGTAAATGCACCCAGTAATCTAGCATTATCACCTGCTCCTAGTGCCGATTTCGATCGGGTTAACAAACTATTTACGCGTATATCACCCGCGCTGCCGAGTACTACGCTATCAGCCCCGCGCGTGCTTACAAAACCGCGCAAATCTATCAGGCCATCAGCGTTCTCGTGGCTTATAGTGGCCAACATTTTTTCTGTGCCGTCTGTATTTAAACTAGAGGCCAACTCAGATCGCGTGAGGTCAGCTGTTTCGAATATGGAAAGACCCGAGCCAATTATGTTAATTGATCCTTCACCACCAGAAGCAAGGTCTGGAATAATGACTTTTTCATGTTTTGTAGGGTCAACACCTTCTATACCCTGGTATCCAACCCGAATTAAGGGTGCAAGCAGCGTAGCATATCCCTCTGTAACAAGCGTCGTGGCATCCAAAACGATTTCATCTCCTGCCAGGAGGCTTATGTCGCCAGCAAAAACGATTCGTCCAATTCCTGATGTAGCATCAAAGTCTACGCCTTCCCCCTGCATAGCCGTTTTGAATACCAGATCCTGCTCAACAAAACCGGTATGAAAAGTCATCGAATCGAAACCCGATTCCATAAATTCATCGAGATCAATACGTGCCTCACCGTTCAAAGAATCATCAATCGCGTTTTCAAAACCAATTCTTTGTATATCCAGCTCGTCTGGTACAAGGTCTTCTTCTATGGATTGTTCAAGTATAATATTTCGCTCAGCGAAGCTGATGGTGGAATATCTATAGTTGTCCTGAGGCCTAGTACCAGACTCATCATATGAACTGGCGTTTCCGGGGTCTGGCCTGAAACGAGAACTTGTATCAAGGGAAACTTCTAATCTACCGCCAGATGCACCATGTTCAAGCGGTGCATTTGCTGCTACTGAGCCGTCGAACAAAATACCTTCTGCCGCCTTTAGTCGGAAGCTACCTGCATCCGCAGCATCAATTAAGGGAGTAGGAGTAAAGTTTTCTGAGCCCGTTTTTTCCAGTACTGTCAGCTCATATTGCTCTGCGGACAGGTCGAAGCTGGCTCCTGTTTCTGCGATCACAAATCCCTGATTGGTTAAAATATCGATACTACCGGCGTTATAGACTTCCCCTTCTTGCAGCCGAGGGTCAATAGAGGGAGGGGCATAAAGCAGTGCAGAACTCACATCAATCAAACTATTGCCGCCAAAAGCAATACCGACATCGTCTGTATTGTAATAGTGCTCTCCGTCCACTTTTGCACTGTTTCTATTGTTCACCTCAAAACGGATCTCGGCCGCAGGCGCAACTATCTGCCCATCAAAAATAATCGAACTTGAAGCATAAAACTGGATATCTGCCCCGAGGTTACATTCAAGGCCTAGCGCGGAACAGGTCGACTGATTTCGGCTCTGACCTGCTACATATTCAAAACTGACATCGCTCCCTACTCTTAAAGCGCTGTAGGTATCTTGGACAAAGGGGGATACTTTCTCTGGCGCCTCCAAGCGGAATGTCAAACCCACCGGCTTTCTGAGATAATTTGGTAACACAGAAGTACCAAACTCACTCGCCAAATTGGAACCACTGGTCAGTAGCGATAATTCGCTGATTGTTTCGTTTGCACCGCTAATAAAAGCGTAATTTTCCATCTGTGGGGCTATATCAAGCGGACCGGAATATAACAACTGGCTAGGTGAAACAATATTTGTTGATAATGCCGTCAGGTTATATTGGCTGAATCCTCCGCGTATAAAAAAACTGCTGTCGAGGTTCAACCAGCCTTTCTCTACCACTTTGTCCAGGTTGGTAATTTCGATATTAGGTGCACTAATAGAAAGAGCACCACCTTCATAAAAACCGTAACTGCTTAGACGGGCATTTAAATCGAATTCTGCAAAAGCTTCATTAAATGCTGAACCCGCCTCTTCAGAACGTTTTGCAGTAAGAGAAATGCTACCTCCACGCCCTGGGTGCAAGCTCAGACCTGAGTCCATCCAACCACCACCATTCGCTGTAATGCGGCTGCCAAGTGAAAGGAGAAGGTCTCCTGCTGCGTAAAAACTGATATCACCGGCATCGATAAATGCCGTTTTATCCGGTGCCTCAATATAGCCATAAATAAGTGGGTTATCATTCACCCAGCTGCCGGATGTATCGATACTCGCACTCGAACCAAAGTTGATGGGGTGATTCAAAGATTCCCGACTTTCAACTGGCAGAGTAAACCCATTGAAGAAAGCGTTATTAAAACTGAAATCGCTTGTTTCAATTGTTACATCACCACCAATGATTGTCAGTAAACCATAAAAATCCACTTTCTCTGCAGCGGAAAGAGATAAGCTCCCCCCATCAGCGAGCTGTAGCTCAACATTTTCACTAAGGGTAATACTCGAATTGCTGGATCTTAGGGATATGTGAGCGAGCTCCCCCCTCTCAAGCAATTCTTCAGAGATAATTAATGGAAGTGCAGATTTTACTTCTGCTTGATCTTCATCCTCTGCTGCATAAAAGCCTTCTTCTAACAGCGAGAGCGACAAGTTAAAACTATCTTGCTCCAGTACCGACAACTCAATAGCCTGGAGATTAACCGTTAGATCCAATCTTGAAAGCTCTGGAAAGTCTGTTGCGCTCGGGTTTCTCTGCCATAATCCCAGCTGAGTACTTGCCTCAATATTTCCCTGTAAAAAAGCAGCCTGGGCATCTACAACAAGCTCCCCAGCTGAAGCACCGTAGGTGTACGGGTCCTGATACTCACCGGAGCCACCGATAAAAAAGTTTTGCGCCGAATGGGTAATATTAAAACGTTCGTTAGTTATGGTTTCTTTGCCAAAGATACCTGTGTAGGTATAGCTTGGGTCCGCTTGCGAAATATCGATAATTCTCCGCTCATGAATGAGCTGAGTGGTATTCAGGTAACCGCCGTCATAGTGCACCGCCCCACCTGAAATATTGATATCGACTCCAGCTTGAACAATAACTTCGCCTTCGCTTCTTAACCTTATGCTACCCGCATCGGCAAGACGCTCTTCAATAGTGCGGGGAAGATTATCAATAGCAACAGAAATATCAGTAAGGGGGGTACCCTCACGAGCGTCTACATACACGGTTTGCCCGTGCAGATATCCATTCCTTTGAAGGGGAGAATCGGCAAGTTCGTTACCGCGCAGCTCCACTTCCAGTATGTTGCGCGACATAGGCTGCGTAAGCTCATAACCGGAAACGTCTATTTGCGCATTGCTGTCAATAACAATACGGGGCTGAGACTCTCTCTCCTGTTCGAGGTCATAGCGGTATAAAAACTCTCGACCGGTTTCCGCGCTATAGGCCTCCAGTAAATTGGTGTTTGCCTCCAGGAATACATCTCCCCCTTTGGCGGAAAGCAACGAATGGGACTCCAATGTGATTCTAGCGGCTGAAAGCTCAATTCCGGAGCGAAGCTGAGCCTGAACATTGGGTGCGCTACCACCACTCTCATCTGCTACCACCTCAGTAACACTGTTTTCCTTCAGTGTTAACTCTCCCCCTTGCTTGGAAATCCTTACAAAATGCTCATTCGAATTAGCATTTACGTTATCCAGCTGAGTAACCTCGGGGTCCAGCAAGGCTGAAACCTGAGATATTGAATCGCCGAAACTCCAGGATTTATCTTTTTCAGCCTCAGTGGATAATGTATCTCTTGCGAGCAAGCGAATTGTGCCATTCGCATCAACTGAAGTCGTCGCCCTTACAGTTCCCTCCTGATTAACAGCAATCCCCGCCAGTGTTACATTTCCGCGCTCCGCGATAATCGACCCCAGGTTGCTAACCTTTCCCCCGGTATTGACCTCGATTAACAAACCCCGAAGGCTGGGGTCATCAGAAAAAATTACGTGGGCTTCATCGACAGCGGCTGCCAAAATGGTTTGTCCGTCTGGCGATTCGATGCTACCGTGATTTATAACATTCGGTGCAACCGCTACAACGCCATTAAGCGTCGAGGAACGCACCTCTGCACCTGGCAGTAACGCGATATCACCACGCAAGCTAAACCGCTGTCCCTCACCTTGCTGGGCAGCAATTTCAGATGCAGAAACAAGTGTTAAATTTCCCTCATCGTCCAGCTTGAATACGTCTCCCTCAGCCCCTAACTGCATCCCTTCGGTTTGCTCATCAAGATCATCCAGATAAAATGCAGCGACATTTTCTGTGAAGGTATCTGCAAAAGTGCCGTTCAAAAATATTTCTTCATCAATATTAAGGGTGGTCGCCAGCAAAGAGCCAATATTTACGCGTGAATTCTCTCCAAAAATAATACCATTTGGGTTGATGAGATATACGCCACCATTAGCTTCCAGAGAACCCATAATATGGCTTGGGCTAGCACTTTCGTTTATTTTATTGAGCGCCAAAGCCACTTCACTGGGTTGATCAAAATTAACCCTGTAACCTTCAGCGATATCAAAGCTATCCCAATTAAGGATGAGCCGGTCGGATTGCTGAGTTATTCGAAGCACATTCTTGTTGGTGCCTTCCAGCAGCTCTGCGAACTGCTCAGCAGATGTGACGGGAATATTCCCGGACCTATCTGTGAGCTCACCAAATTCCAACCAGTTTTCACCGTTTTGTCCAACATTTGGTACCGGCAGGTTTGAGGGTAAATTCGGCACATATTCTGCGCCGTTCATCCAGAGGCGGGTATCTGCACCCACATCTGCAGCACCGAGCACTAAAGCGGAAATAAGCGCCGGGAGAATTTTTCTTCGAACTAAAAATCTATGGGAAGTGGGAACAGATTGACTGCTTTTTGAGCAGCACTTTTGATATTTTACAGGCATTCAGCTTCGCACCGAAATAGGAATTAATATCGACTAGAGCACGCTCAAAAAAGCGCCTCTTAAACTTGGACAGAATGCCTCCAAGGCGTGACAATTAGATGAAAAAAAATCACTAAGCCGCTAAATATTATTAAGCCAGCAATTAAATAGATTATCCTATCTATTTCAAGGGCTTACATTGCCCTGCGGGCAATGGCGGCGCCTCCCTTCCTTGGGAAGTTTTATAAAGTTAATTTCTTGAAAGGTTATGCTGAGCGACAGGAGAGGAGCCAAGCACCTCTATCAACTCAAACTCGGTAATTAGCAGGTCATTCTTAAGTACAAACGCGGGAGAGTGATGAGTGTAGCGATAACCAAGCTCTGGCGGTACAAAGAGCTCATAACGGCCACCCTCTCGCATGTTATAAAACATTTCCTTCCACCCCTTGGGCAAGGCGTTACCACCAACGGGCATTGTTAAATTGTTAACCTCAAATTTTTCATCTGAATTGAGAGTTCTTACCACGTAACTGACTACAATTAATTCATTACTTGCCTTGGGAGATTTTCCCTTCCCTACTCTAATTACCCGGTACTGTAAACCACTTTCTGTTACCGTTATGTCAGGCTTCTTAGCATTCTTTGAGAGGAACGCGTTAGTTGCTTCTAAACGCTGGCTGGCACCTTTATTACGGCGATCCAACTCATATTGCATTATTAACAATTCAGCGCTCGCATATTGAGGGAATTGGCCAATTCCATTTCTGTAGCACTGTTCAAAACCTTTGTCATAGGACTGTTTAGAAACACCATAAACCACACTCTTCGCTTCCGCGCTCAGATGAACTCCCAGATCGAAGCTGGCCTGCCTATGCTTTTCCTCTGTTACTTCCGTTTTTTTGCCATCAACAAAATTCCACTTGACAGAGCCTTTCAAGCCTTCAATATCTTCAGCACTGATATTTCGCTTGAACCCGTCATTAAAACCCGCTTTAAACGACTTTATATGCAATTTTTCTGTATAGAGCTTTTTTACGAACTCTGCATGGGAGCATCCCTGAGCTTCGCTTGCCTGCTGCAGGCTAACTTCCTGGCCTTCAGGTAAAAAACGTAATTCACCGTCTGCGTAGGCAGAGATACAGAAAACCATTGTGGACAAACAAAAAACACACTTTTTAAACATCTTGGGCACTCCTGCTGGACTCAGGATCGAAACTCTAGCGCTACATTATGAATTTATTGTTAAAAAAAAGCCGGGTAAATCACCCGGCTTTTTAACAACACCCGCTGGTGTTGTGAGACTACAAAGTAACTTATTTCAAAATAACTTAGTTCAAAGTAACTTTAACAGCGTCAGTCGCAGAAGGCAGACGGCAGCTGTTTGTTACACCATTACTCACATGAGAGAATGGGTTAACTGGAGCTGCAAGGTCAATAGAAGCACCAACAGTGTTACCAGGGAAGGTGTTCAGACCGAAGATACCAGACTGACCGAACTCATGAACGTATTTGCCCTGAGCAGTAGAACCAATGTTAGCGGCTACAGCAGTACGCTCTACGATTTGCTTCTGAAGCTCAGCTTTTACAGCGTCAAGATCTGCACGCCAGTTCCATACAGACTCAACCCAGTCGAAGTAAGAACCGTTCAGAGTGTTGGTAGTGGTTGGAGCGATACCGTCGATCTTAATGAAACGCCAGTCACCATCGGCGTAAGCTGGACCAACGTTCTTCTCAAGCGACTGAATACCGAATGCCCAACGAACTTGAGCACCAGTCAAAGAAGGATCGGAAAACGCATCCAAACACTCTGACATGTCAGAAGACCCGGAAGTTTCATGGATAGCTGGAAGGTCGAGACCTTTATCGCTGCTCTGACCAGCCCAGTTCAATACGCTCTTAGGATCGGGGTTGATAGAACTGTTTGAAGTGTTATCTACAAGCATACCGTTTGCAGAAATAGCGCAGAATTCACCCAGGAACTTAACACGGAACTGAGTGTTAGTACCGGAAGTGTCTACACGACGACAAGCAGTAACCTGGTAAGCTTCGAGAGAGGCTGGACGAGTGTGGCTGTATGAAGGACACTCACCCGCTGCAATTTTCTGAGCAAGACGCTGAGGCAGAGAAACACCGTCGATGTTTACATCCAACCAAGTAGCAATACCACCAGAGAAGGCAGAACCGATAAGAGACTTGGGCAAAGAAGGCATGTTAGCTTCGTCTTCCGCGCCAACACTCAAACCCTGTACACACTGAAGCGCGTCACGCAGGTTCAAGGAAACTGGCGTGCTGAAGATAGTACCCCAAATGCTGTTCTCACTGAGAGTAACACCGTTACAGGAAGACCCACCAGCAGTTGGAGGAAGTGTACTGAACTCAAGGTCAGAAAGACCACCGTCGGACACGACTTGCTCAAGGTCATCACACTGATAGTCCGCGTCAGTACCCGCGTTTTGACAAGAAGCAGCGCTTACTACCAACTGGTCAACAGGAGACTCACACAAACCGATAGGACCAGTACCAGAACCACCTTTGGCCAGCTTACGAACCAACAGGTTGATGTTACCGTCGCTGTCTTGGTCGAGAGAAGTTACTGCAGGAGTGCCCGCCGCAGAACCGAAGAATACGCTGTTAACAGAAACTTTACAGAAGTAAGCGTACTGGTTTGACTTCAGGTCACCGTCGTTTGTGAAAGTAGTGTAGTCAGAGTCACAGATCTGATCTTCAACGATAGCACGGATTTGCTTGTCCTGAGCAGTTGCACCAGAAAGGTTAAGAACCAATTCCTGAGTGTCGGAAGGTAGCATAGCCGCCTGAGATGACGCTGCAACGGCTACGGAAGCAGCCAACAAAATTTTAGAAAAAGTTTTCATGGGTATCTCCAAGAAGAATTAGTGTAATTGAATTTTTCTACAAACCAGAGCCTGCATGAGCAAGCTCTGGCAGAGCAATAACCGAATTAAGCAGTCTTACGACGACGAGCAATTCCGCCCAGGCCGAACAGAGCAGAAATCATCAACCAAGCAGCAGCAGGAACAGGAACAGCAGAAACGGTCAGGTCGTCTGCACTGAAAGTCCAAGGAGTAGCAGTCATGGAATTGATAAAAGTACCTTTGTCACCAGTACAAACCTGCTCGAAGGTGATTGGATCGAACGAACACTGTTCGTTGTTGAAGTAACCCAATTGGTACAGGTTTAAAGAGGAGTCCAAAGAAGCAGAGTTATCCCAACCAACAAGGGCAGATATTCTGTTGTTCCAGTTATCAACTGCGTTTTCAATAGCAACGTTCCCGCCATTGGTGTAAACATCAGCCACGTCGTTTTGAGCAATATTTACGGCAGCAGTTAGGGTGTTGAACTTTGTAACACCCTGTTCGACTCCCAACTGGTTAGTAGTGGCACTAGCATCGATACCAGTAGTTACAAGACCATCCTGCTGTAAAAGGGGGTCGCCACCAGCAACTGCCAAGCTCCAGCGAAGGTCAGAAGCAGCAGAGTTAGCGAATACAGAGTTGAAAGAAGCGTCGATATCGAAAGAACCGGCAAGGCCGTTTACACGAATATCGTCGTAATTTACGTTCAAATCTTGTACAAAAGCTGCGCCAGTGTTTACATCGTTAACGACGAACAGCAGGTCGTCTTCTACAGCAGCATTAGCAGCTCCGCTCGCCAATACTACAGCAGCCAAAATAGCTTTAACTTTCATGTTTTCTCTCCAATAATGGTTAACCAAAAATAATTTAAGGTAACAACAAAATACAACTCGCTTCCTGCAAGCTATACAAATAATTTAAATGCCTTACGAATTCATCCTGAACTCGCATTCCCTGGCGCTGGCTTTCGATGCATACAGCTTCCGCAGCTACTCCCCAAAAACCTCCTGAGTTTTGTGCAATTCAGAGTCTATACTTTTGGACCCACAGCCTTTCTGATCCTGATAAATATCAGGTATCGCAACTTCAATTTCACGGCAAATGTAATACGATTGCATTACACGGGTCTGCAAGTAGGGATATTTCACTCTATACAAGAGCCTACCCCCCACCACTCACTTCAAGCGTGGCAAGAATAGCAATGAAAGATGTACGGGGCTTTACATGAAAATGATGCTTTCTTGACAATCTAATGACTCCGTATCGCTTTTAACAACTTGATTTTATTGATTTTTTTTGTGCACGAATCATCAAATAAATCCAGCCGCATTCGACATCGAAGAAAACATGAAAAAATGACAGAAAGCTCAAACATTAGAGAGAGCTAGTCCGAATAACGAATAACCCACAAGCACAGGAAGATATTGCGCGATAGCATATTTTAGCGTTTTTGTTATAAGTACAGTACGCGTCTGATGTACGTCTGGTTTCTCACATTAACTTTTTTGATTTGCGAGCACACGCTGACTCCGACATAGCCACGGCTGGGTTTCGCTCGTAAATACACTCTAATCTAATATGTCGGTGAGAGAATTTCGACAAGGTATGAAAATGCAAGCTAAGATAAACAACAAATTGACCTGCAACAGGCACGTATATGCCTGTTGCAACCTTGCTGAAGACAGCTATTTATTGGGTCAACTCAAAAAGAAAGACACCGTTAACATTTTTTGTCTCACAATCCGCAGGAATGATACACGTGAATGGAATGACATTAAAAGAAAACTCCGCGCGACGCCAATTATCGCCTGGCCCATCCGTGACAACTACCTCGCCGCTCACCTGCTGTGAAGCGAAGGGACCGGAAGTTTTGGTCTGGAAGTTTTCAGTTAAATCATCAGAGTAAGCGAGTTGTCCGGAGGGTGCATCTACCTGAACTTCCTCTCCGTTCATGATAACCGTATCTGTATAATCCAGAAGGCTGTAGGTGCCGTTGCCTTGCGCAGCGCTCGTAATATCGAAATCGAATAAATCCATCGCAATAAGCGGATATCCGCCCGTCTCACCACCATACACCACGAGCTCTAGAATGTTCCTATCACCCGCTGGCAATTGGATATCGGGTAGTCGAAAATCGATAAACTGTTCTATTGTTTGACCACTGGTTACCGACCATCGGCCTGAATAGGATTTTGCTGTTATATCAAACTCATAGCTGGAACGCACATCGCTTGGGTCATCTGATAATACGGAAATTACAGCAGTACTTTCACCCCAATTATCTGCATTATACACAATCTCGACTGTCGCAGTTTCGCCAGCGTTGATCTCCATCGGAATGGTATTTGACGATAAGGTGAACAATGGGTTGTCGCTGATAATGTCATCTACAGTAAGCTTTGCGTAGCCAACGTTTGCGATGACGAACTGATAACTTTCTGACTCACCTAGCAATGCTTCACCGGCAGGTATGGGAGTTGGGCGTGTATCGGAGGCAAAGTTTTCTATTTTCTCTCCCGTGATGTTTTGCAGCTCAATTTTAGGAGTTATAGGCTCAACCACAAACTCAAAACTGTCACTCGCTTGAGCACCAAAATCATTGCTCGCATTTACAAATACTTCAACTTCTAACTCTGCATCGCCATCATTTGTGAAAGATCTTTCAATGAGCTTACCTTCTGCCTCTTCGGAGCCATCATTGAAACTGAATTCCCAGGTAATATCACAAGGAACTTCTTCTAAAACAACGGGTTCGTTTTCACACTCATTGTCACCGTCTTCAGTGTTTTGGCAATCACTATCGGAGCTGTCTTCATCAATTTCATTACCGCCAGAAGTATCATTCGATTGCTCTTCTTCCTGCTGACCTCCGATTTCACTCACCGGCTCCAGAATCGGTGGCGCAAAGCATGAGGCACTAAACTCTGTCATGGCGTTCGAAACGAGTCCTGAATAATCCGCTTCGCTCACCTCCAACAGTAACAGGTTTGACATTACCCATTTACTATCGGCGCTGACCTCGTTCAACATATTAGCTATATGACTAACATTCTCCTCACCAAACAAGTTTAGCTGCACATCTAATTCCGAATCGAGGTAAATATCATTCAATACTCGAAGAATACTGCTAATGTTTTCCAGAGCCGAGTTCATGACATCAGGATCATTAACTAACAAAATGCCAGTACCAAATTTATCACACTCCAGAATATTTTTGAGTAGCGATGACTCCAATGACTCAGCTTCCAACAGCCGCGCTCTTACTGATGAAGATACTACAGAAAAGGCCCTGAAATACTGGTCCTCACTGATCTCTTCTTTTAACTGTGTCAGCTGGTTAACGCCGGCTTTTACAGCCTTAAGGCTAAGCTCGCCATCCTGGTCGTAGATCAGAGAGTTTATTTGTTCTTCGGTCAAACACTCATCGATATTGAATGCAGCGGGACGAGCCAGACCAAACAAGGGGTTGAGGGAGGGCAAGGCATACTGGTAGGCAGCAGTCGCTGCGGTTGCCTCACTAATCGCATCCAGCTGTTCAGGTTCAAAATCGCCGAGTACGCCCGGGCCGTTAACACGCACGGTAACATGCGCCTGAGATGTAATACCGCTCGGTAATATGATATCCGCGCTATTGTTAGGCCTAACCATTACCGGCTTTATTGGCTCAGCAAGACCGTTATTATCAGAGCTAACAGTTAACTGAACGTAGCGCCCTTTAGAATTGGTTGCATTAATACTGATCGCCGGGTTATCACCTGGAAATTTTTCAAAGCTAAGCGCTACGTCAGTATTTGCTGGCTCAACATCCCAACGAACCTTCTGCAGCGAAAATTTAGCGTTATCTTCTGACGCTAAGGGAAGCGTTACGATATAATCAATCGCTGTCTGTAATGCGAATTTCAAATCAGGCGTAAAGCTTCCATTAGGGTTTCCCAAATGGCTGCTTGCTGAAAGGTACAAGTGCTTGTCTATTGCATCAGCCAAACTTTCTATCGCTTCAACCTCATGCAAAGCTGCAAGCAAATCGGTGTATACGTCGCTAGCGGATAAGCCCCTGTCACGAAGAGCGTTAATAACGGTAGGCTCAAGCAGAATAAACGCAATGGCTGTAGACTCACTATTTACTTCTAGCGCCTCCACATCTGCATCCACTATGTAGCTTAGATACAAGATTTTTTCCTCAGACGCTTCGCCGCTTTGTTCACCGTCTTCTGAAAGCGCTTTAAGGGCTACAACTGTGTCATCAAACACTTTCATTGTTACCGAATCACTTACCGGGTTTTCACCCTCCCCACCAAATGAAGAAAAGTTACTCACAATTCGAAGCCCATCAAGCGTGTGATGCTCTGGCACAGTGATGCGAACTGCTGACTCGACTACATCCGCACAGTTAACACGCACACTAGAACGGTCGCCGTAAATGTAAGCACTCGCATTACTCACATCACACAGCTGCCGCTCCGGCAAGCCGTCGCTATCAATAGATACGCTATAGAATGCCCCATCTGGTAGTTTGTTTATAAACGTAAAGGTGTCGTTCTCGGTAACACTCAAGCTTTCATCTGCAGTTAATGAGTCGCTGCTAAGCTTTAAGCGTACTTCACCGTTTAAACCACTAACGGTACCGCCGAGTGCAAATTCAGGTACAGGGGTCGGTTGTATTGGTTCGCCGTCGGGGTTGTTGCTGGGCGACTCACTACATGCAACCAAAAAACTAATAAGTGATACTAGGCCGATTAAGGGTAATTTAGTCATAGTTAACTTCTTTAAAACGGTCAGTGTTAGTGGTTAGGTGTTAACTTACTTAGTCCAAGTCGTTTGAAACAATATCGACTTGCAAATCTTCAATTGCAAATTTGTAATCTTGCACCATGTTCTCAACTCTTACTTTTTGGATAGAGGTAAAAGATTCTTTTTGAGTTAACGCCCTCCAGAACCCTTTCTCCTCATACTCCCCTAAAATTTCGTTATTTATCTGGAACAGCGCCTGGTTATTCTGAAAACACACCTGAAAGTTCGCAATTTTCTCGTCTAGCTTTGCATACAAATGTTCATTTTCATCCAACAGGTCTTTGTTTCTTACTGTCTCACTTTCCAATTTTTCGTAGATATCGCTATTTTCTTTTTTAAGAGAGCTAATTTGACTGTTAGCAGATTTTTTGTTCTTTTCGGAGCTGGATTCCACCGCTTCCAGTTTTTCCTCCAGATCAGCGATAGTGTTTTTTAAGCCGGCAACTTCCACTTCTAAGGTTGATTTTTCTGCAGACACTTGGCGAAGCATATATTGTGCTTTAGCTAACGCGGCTTTCGCCGGGTCGCTCTGCGCCATAGAGTTACTCGAGACCACAACCAAAAAGAAAGGCAGCAGGTAATTCAAAACCCGCGCACCTGAATATTTATCTGCCATTTTTTTCACCTCTATATGCGAGAATTGACTTTAAGATTTATCGACCTGTCAGTTAGCTCTAAAGGAGGCCCATTATTAAACCTAAGACCAGATACAAGAGACGCTAATAATTCGTGTACTTTAGCGCTTTTTTCTTGCAATTGAATTTCAAAGCGATCTACCGCGCCAGAAGGTGCAATCCATATTTTGATAACTGCAGAATAAGCGTGGTATTTCAGTTCATTATGCTCATAAATCCCGTCAATGAGCTTCTCTTTCACCATAACTTCATAGTGCCCCGCTTTACCCAGGCCCAGTCCTCTACCGCCCTTACGCCCAACTAACCCAAAACTATCACTTCCGGCTCCACCATCGGCGTCTAAACCTAAATCCTCACCTGCAACCTCATCCATAGCCTCATCCGGCATTTCTGGCGGTGTTTCCTCTACAACTTCTTCCTCCAATTCAGGCTCAACTTCAGGCTCTATCTCTGGCGGTGGCGGTGGTGGCGGAGGCGGAGGCGGTAAGAGTGTAATTTGCTGAGGCACCACTTTTTTCGCTGGCGTATCATCAGCACTTATATATTCAAAAAATAAATATAGGAGCAGCATACCCGCCAATATAACCGAGGCGCCAACCAGCAGTGGTAAATTTTTTACGAATGCTGATCTGCTCATTTACATATCTACTACTTAACAAGTTTTTGGGTAACGAGCCCCAATTGTGTAATCTCTAGTCGCCCCATTAAATCGAGCACATCGACTACTCGTTGGTACTGAATTTGCGCATCCGCCTTGATGACCACAGGCAGAGACGGGTTAACCGACTTATACTGGGTAAGCAATGACTCAAGCTCACTTAAAGAAACAGGGTATGTATCTAAATAAATCGTACCATCGCCAGTAATAGTTACGGCTTTTGTTTGCGGTTTCGCTAAGCTCGGCGCTGCACTGGCTTTTGGCAGATTAACTGAGATCCCCTGTACTGTCGCAGTTGTCATTATTATGAAAATAATTAACAACACATACGAAAGGTCCAGCATTGGTGTTACGTTAATTTCGTCGTAAATTTCGTCTTCGTTCATATCCATAGCGAATGCTCACTCACAGCCGCTAGGCTGATTTACTTGATCCGTAATACTCAGCAACGCGTGTGACAAATTCGTCACAGAATATGCGCATGTTCGCTATATTTTCTTTGACTTTTACGCTGAGGTAGTTGTAGCCGAACAGTGCTGGAATTGCGACGAACAAGCCCGCAACAGTTGTTAGCAACGCCGCGGCAACACCCGGTGCAATCGCCGCTATATTAACGTCACCAGTTTCGGCTATCGCAGCGAAGGTGATCATCACACCTACAACCGTACCCAGCAGCCCTAGAAAGGGGCCACCACTCACAGCGATGGTGAGTAAAATCATATGTGAGTTTAATTTTTGCGCCTCGCGTACCAGCTGAGCATCCATCGTTGCGCGTATTGCATTCGCTGCTTGTGGTGTTAACGGGTCTGAAGGCTTTCGCTGAGTTCGACCTTGAATCTCTCGGCTCGCCTTATGGTAGATTTGGTAAATTGGCGAGCTTTGGTAGTGGTCGTGCTTGCCAAAAAGCGCGTCGACAATTGGAGATACCTCTTCCTCATCATTTTCATCATCAGGGGCCTCATCCAAGAGGGTAGGATCTCTATCGATAATTCCTCTGTAGGCCTTAAGAAATGATTTATTGTCTTTACCCACCTGCCGCAGATACAAAGATTTAGCAATCATTACGAGCCAGGAAATTAATGCCATTATCAAAAGGCAACCGATAATAAATCGACCTGTACCGCCTGTGTTTTTCAATAAGGTTGTAAAGAAACCGCCGTCTGATGAGCCAGCCCCTAACTGCTCCGCAGGCAGTACGCTAACGATATCGCCACCGATGCCTTGGTTAGCCACTAAAGTAGAAACCCACGAAGAAGAACGCGCCACATTTGAAATACGGATTTCATCTATGGTGCCTTGGAAGGAAGGCCCGCTTGGCTGACTACCGACATACAGCTTGCCACCTAACTGAAAATCATTAATCGCCTTGGCTCCAACTTCCACCCCATTAATATAAATTTGGAGTTGGCCGTTCCCAGCCGTGACGGTCAGTTGCTGCCAGGAATCTGTTTCAAGCGACTGAAACGCACTGAGTGAAATATCCTGCCCGTCGGTAATAAGTCGCACACTTAGCCGCCCCGTCTCAGTAGCTATCGTCAAGCTGTTACCAGCCTCGTCTGAGCGGTGAAAGAGGGTGGCATTGCCACCACCATCTGCACTTGGCTTGAACCATGCGCTTAAACTCACTCCTGCGGTGGAGTCAAATCGAAGGACGGGTGAATCGTTGATACTGAGCTTGGTGGATTCACTAAACGCCAAACCAGCGGCAATAATAGATGCCTTCTCCACGCCACCCTGCTCAAACGTTGAGCTATTTTTATAAGCCGTCGAATCTTTGAGAGGCTCACTATCGCCACGAATGTGAAATACGGCTAGCTGGTTAACGTCGAAGGTGCCTGTTGATTCTTCCGCCGGCACCGCACTTGCATTTCCGTAATACATCCAAATTTGCTCAGGAGTACCAGGTGTAATATTGGGCACTTTTACCCAAATAAACATTAACTGATTTATGAGGTCGAAGGCATCAACGTGAAATTTGAGTGGCGTTTGATCATCTCCAGCAATAAAACGCAAATCGGAAAGATCTTCCTTTAAGAGAAAAAAATCTTGAAAGTTTCCGGCGTGAAGCCTCACCAAAATATTCACGTCTTCCAGGCTTGCATTGGGCGACCCGATCTGCGCGGGGGTACTTACGCTAATGGGCACCCGATAGGTCCACTCATCACTCCACCATCCAGCAGAGACCGTTTGAGACAAAAATAGTAAAGCAATAAAAGATAACACTGTTCGCATAAGTGCGCATCCTAAATATCAAACTCCTTAAACCTAAATAGAAACAGTAGCAACCACATAGGCTGGAACTCTAATGCTTATCTAGATGGTGAGATTTAGCAGGTGAGAGATGTTTGCGCAGGCTCACGCAAATGCAGTTTTGGCCACCACCGAACGGTGTAGCTTTGTGCTGTATTGGCGCGCTAATCCGTTTCCGCAGCGTGCTACTACAAGCGCCGAAAGCTAACCAGCCCTAATGCCCTGATTCTCCCCACAATCCGAGGAATAATTAAGCCTCGAAAAAAGTGGCGAACAATTAACCACCACCAAAACGTAACCCTGCATAAACTACCTATAGCTTGTTACAGCTTTATTTCTCTTTTTTGAAGCCTCTAAGATAGTTTGTCAATGAGAGAACTGGTGCATATATTTTATAGAATGGGTAGTGAGTATTCACTACAACGTGTTTAAAACAGCTTCCGCACTCGCTAACCATTCTGCTGTATCACTAGCATGCTCTGCTGCAAGCGAAAGCTCTCTTTGTGCATCTTCCTTTTGCCCAATTTTGTTGAATGCCATGCCAAGATGATAGCGAAATTCTGGCTTATCTTCCATTTGCAATGCCGATTGAATATACGAAATTGCTTGGGAGTAGTGACCTTTATGATAATGCACCCATCCCATTGTATCTAGATAATTTGGGTTATCCGCATCCTCCAGATCGACAACCATATCCGCCGCCCTATTAACATTCGCCTCTGTATTAAAGCTGTTAACCAACAGAATTGCCAAGTTATTTTTTACAACTTTCAAGTCAGGGTTTTCGGAATATATAGCTTCGTACTGCTCCCTCGCTTGATCAAGCTCGCCGCTGGAAATGTACAAAGAGGCAAGTTGTAGCCTCAGAGTATAAAACCCACCATTGTGAGCAATCCCTTTACTATAAATATCTTCAGCCTTTTCCCTTTGTTTATTCACTATATACAATACTGCCAGTTTTGAATAGTTATCTTCTACATCTGGCTGCTCAACCATAACTTCTTTATAAAGCCTTTCAGCATTTTCAGCTTTACCTTCCTTCATGTATAGCGCAGCAAGTAATTTTTTTGCATTCAACATCTGAGGTTGATTTTTTAGGTGCCCCTCCAAAAATGCAGTTGCTTCGCTCTCTTTACTATCTTTTACAAGGCTATCCACATATCCAGCAACGGCTTCTATTGAGAGAGGATAGAGGTCAATGGCCTCTTTAAAGCTCTTTTGCGCATCATTCCATTTCTCTTGTGAAGCATAAACTCCACCATATAATACTTTTCCAAGCGCCTTAATCGAAACGTCTTGAGTTTTTGTAAATGGTTCTGCGAGTTGCAGAGCGCTATTCCAATCGCTTGAATCCTTATATACCGTGTACAACAAACTGGCAGCCTCAACATTTAAAGGCTCCAAAGAATTCGCCCGTTCCAAGTACTTTTGTGCCAATTCTGTTGATTTTTCGCTTGCCAGACTTAGCCTGCCAGCGTTAACTAACGCGTGTATATCAGTATTATCTATATCAACTAACTGCGCATAAGTATCAAAAGCGAGGTTTAGTGCTCCATCCCGCTCCTGCGCATAGGCCAATAGTTTTAGAGCCTCTATCGATTTAGCGTTAGCTTTTAATGCAGCCCTCAGGTTCGCAATGGCAGATTTGACATCATCGCTCTTTAAATCAAGCTTTGATCTGAGCACAAGCGCATCGTGGTTGGATGGTTCAGTTTCAAGTACCTCTTCTATCAAACGCTCGGCGTCCGTCTCATTTTTCTCTTCAAGAGCGATTTTTGCTAAATCAACACGCGCTTTCAAGGCAACTCCAGTTAAACGGTTTTCATCTACCACTGCTGTAAGCACGCCTTTACCTAGCTCGCGTTGACCGTTGTTAATATATAGCCGCGTAAGGACTATTTTATAACGGTATTCATCTGGAAACTGATCTATATAACCGTTAACTACAGCAACGGCCTCTTCATTTGAAACTACTTTTGCTAGGTAAGAAACTAAAGAAAGACGAGAATCAACATCCTCGTGATTATTTTGTATTGCCAAATTTAGAGTGCGTTTTACATCCTCAACACTACCCTCTGAAGCATATATAGCAGCTAATATATCGTAGTTTTTAAGATTCTCCGGTTCGAACTCTATTAAGCTTAAATAAGCACGCTTAACTTCTTCTCTCCGATCGAAACGGCTTAACACACCTATCTTCATCCTGTATATAGCCGAGCTCTCCTCCTTTGACAGTGCCTTATCAAGCACAGTTAGGGCTTCGTCAACTTTCTCGGACTTAAGCAAATCAGTAGCTAACACTGCTACAGCCCTAGCATCTGCTTCGTCAACAGCTAAAATTTCCCTTGCCAACGTAAGCGCTCCTTCATGGTCCCCCTCCAGCGAGAGTATAGTTGCTTTTAATCCCCTGGCCATAAGGTTACTGGGGTCAATTTCTAATACACGGTCAACATGCCCCTTCGCCTCATCTATATTTTCTCCCATTAACAAAAAATTCGCGAGTTCATTACGCGCGCCAACATTACTTTTATCCTCATTAATGGCGGAATTAAAGCTTGCATAGGCTTGCCGATACTCCTCTTCTTCCTTTTGGATCATACCCATCAAATAAAGTGCATCGGAGTTCTTTGGGTTTATTTGAAGAACATTCTTAACCTCTACTCGTGCTTTTTCATAATTCTCCTCTTCGTAGTGCGAATTTGCTCTCTCCAGGTATTTTTGAGCTCGCTCCTCTGCGCCACCACATGCCCCTAAACCAACCACAAGCAACGTAACGAACATGGCGTATTTAAAATCTTTGTTACATATTTTCATTAACGCACCCTACTTTTCGACTAGATTAAAACCAGTCAAATCAGATAAATGTTATAACAACTAAAGTCGCCACAGAGAATAAGCGTAACCACATGCACTTCAGGCGACTCTTATTAATCACGTACTCTATGGCATAGATCATTATAGAGATTCGAAAAAGCATCAAACCAATACTGATCCCCTCATTGTCCTTAAAAGGCAATAATGGCCCCACCAATAACACAAACAAGATAATGATATCTTGATTATTTAGCTGGAAATCTTCTCTGCGCGCCATCCTTATTGCTAAAAATAAGAACAAGCCCATGAAGGTGAGCACTGCATTCAGTGCAGTCACCTGATGCGGCGTAGCTTCGCTTACACCAAACAAATATAAGCCAAGTACAGTCGCCGAGTAGGCAGCGATTCGAGTTCCAATGCTATAGAATTTCGGCAATGCAATCCCCACTACAAAAGTTAATAGCAACGCCAATAATGAAAGCGGGTGCACCACCTGAAAAATATCACGAGTTGTATAAACCAATAGGACCCAAGCGAGAAAAATACAAGTAACAATTACCTCCCCGCTAAACAAATAGACCCAATTAAACTTGCGCAACAGAAGGTTTCTTCTCTCGTTACGCTCAGCACTATGAGATGTGCTCCGGCATGTCCAATTGAGTCTATTAAGAATATACAACGTGCCAAGACAGCATGCGACAACCGACATATAGATTATGAATATCACTAACTCGGACTCATATCGGATAAAAAACGCGGTGAGTATGAGTAGTATCTGAACAATGTACAGTATTGCAACTGCTTCGTAATGGTGAAAACCAAAGCGCATCAACTGATGATGAATGTGATTTTTGTCGGGGTAAAAGGGCGACATACCGTTGTACAGACGCACCACCATAACCATCATGGTATCCATAATCGGCAGACCTAAGACCATAAGCGGCAGCACAGGACTAATGGCGGATTGTTCGTTTTGTGCCAAGTACACCATCAATGCTGCACAGGTATAGCCGATGAACTGACTACCGGTATCACCCATAAATACCTGCGCAGGATGTGTGTTGTAGCGCAAAAAGCCCATCAGCGCTCCCATTAAGGCGAGACTGGCAATATACACACTGTGAATACCGGACTCAATGGCGATATACATAACTATCCCCAAACTCACCAATGTTAAACCGGCCGCCAGCCCGTCCAAGCCATCAGACAGGTTTATCGCGTTTGACACACCCAAGAGGAAAAAGAAAATAACCAGTAAATTCAACCAACCAGGCATATCCAACCCACCTAGCAAGGACTTTTCAGCAAGTTGGGGCGAGCCTGTTAGGAAAATGGTAATTGCGATGATCTGACCAACGAATTTCCACTTGTAGTTTATGTCGAAGCGATCATCTAAATAACCAAAGATTACGATAACTGCAGAACCTGTAAGCAGAGGAGCAAGCTCCCGCAATCGACCACTGGAATACAGTACGGAAATAGCGACCGCTAAAGCCATCGCCAAGCCACCACTTTTAGGAATTATTTGAGTATGTATTTTCCGGACACCATCGGGCCGGTCTACTAAGCCAAGTATGTCTGCATAGCGTATACAAACAGGTACCAGGGTAATACTTAAAAATAGAGATAGTGCAAAATTGAGGACATCTGACATGAGCTTAGTTAACACTCCTCAATAGCATGTGGAAATCTTTTCCATTATATGGTTTATAAGTACACTTCTAATCGGGCACAAACTCTGAAAGCTGTGGTATTAGCTCCCTTAAGAAGTCCGAGAGGTCGTTATCTAAATCCACAATTTTTTCGTTCTCTCCCACCGGTGCCACTACACGCACTAGAGCGCCATCCGTACGGTTCATCGCAATACTGTCCCATAACAAATACCACTTAGCGAGGTATTCATTCGTAATATTGCGTCCACGCTGCTGGAACCAGTAGTATACCAAATGTGTTTTCGCACCCTTGTTCATTACAACTCTATTCACATGGAAGCGCTTCTCCTGAGAAGGATAAATATCCTGAACTTCTACCTTTTTAATACTTTCTATTCTCCAACCTCCCCCAGGGAGACAGCCTTTAGGAGAATGGATGGATGCACCTTTCCGCTGTGATCCGTAATACGCAATGTACAAATTCACATTCAGGGTACCGACACCACTTAAATAGTTTGCCATGAAGTAATCTGTTAGCTTAAGTGACTCAAGTACATCGCTATCAATGCTAGCCTCTCTACCCGTCCAACTATTTATTTGCAGGGGAAATTCCGAAAAGCTCGCTCTCTCTGGTGGATACTCTGCTCGATCCGTAAGTGCGTATTTTATAAATAGACATAACACGAGAAGCACACTAACCACCAAAGCAACCCACCCAACTCTCAACGAAGCAAATACCTCTTTTATTCCGCTCCAGTCAGGCATAGATAAATCCAGCTTATCTAAGGGGCTACCACTATTGCTCCTACTTATATTGTTCGTACTTAGCTTATGCAGCAATATAATCTCGAGCGCGAGAATTCCCAAGCAAGCCATGAAGACCACCCACCCCTCAAAGTCATGGATAAAACCTTCAGCAGCGGCAATCCCCCAGTTGTCCACAGTTACACCTATGACAGCTATTCTTAAGCTGTTCATAAATATTGTGATAGGGATAGTGGACAAAAACAGAAAAGCCTTTTGCCAAAGAGGAGACCGATATATACATACAACGAGGAAACCAAAGCTCATCAAGGGAAATAGGTACCTCAAACCGCTACAAGCTTCTACAACCTGCAATTGGTAACTTCCAAGGTCGATAATATTGCCTTCAAGAAATACGCTCACGTCCAGCAGGCGCAACATCCCTACCCCAAAACTTGAAGAAATTAATTGTAGGTAAGACGATAAATTAAAGTAGAGAAAATTGGGAAGCGGTATCATAAAAATAAGGTAAAACAAACCGCCTTTTAAACGACCAACACCATCTACTCCAACAACACTCGTAACTATTGCAACTATTGCAACCAAAAACGAATACTGTTGTACGGTATATAGCGTCGCAACTTCGCCAACTACAAACATCAAGAAAGCAAGTAACAACAAAGGCGCCCCTAACCAGCCCCTACTTTGGTGACAACCCTTCACTTCGGGTAGCGCTCGTAGTAACAGATAAAGACTAATCAACGGGATCATATACCCATGACTATACTCTTCATTTTGCCAAAAATGACGCATGGCATATAGCGCATCGCTATAAATTAGCGCACACATAAGTGAACAGAAGCCGATATAAAGATATATAAATAATTTCGGCTGCACTCCAAGAAATAAAAGTGTATTTGCGGATGTATTGTTGGCTTTTGATAATGTGGTCATTGGAATGCTCTAGCTACATTTACCTATCTGTATATCTAAGACCAGCAGTAGCAGGTATCGAGGGTTTTATTCGACACCGTAATACATCTACTGAGTCACACACCTGTAACAAATCTGAAACAAAAACCCCGGTTTCAAAGGCGGGGAAAGTATATGTAAGGCTTATTTCACTTATGTTACTTATGTTACTTATGTTGGCACAATCAACTAACAATTTGATCAGTTTTTAAGTAGACCAGGAAAAACCAATCAATGACACCCCCACTTTTACACTCTACGGTAACAGCCTATTTCTCTTTATAATCAGGAGTTTACCCAACATATCTAATAAATATATATGCTGTTAATTTCTTGTTTTACAACGGAATGCGTACCCACGATTTAGCACAGGCTAGGATAGCTGACACGCAAATTTGTGAATCACATTCCATTAGAAGCAATCACAAACTTAACTTCATAATTCCTTAATCTTACTTCTCCATACTGTGTCTCTACAACGAGGGCGCTGAAATGAACTCTGGAAAGGTTATATTTGTAAACCGCTTTTATAAGCCGGATTTCAGTGCAACTGCGCAGATCCTGTCTGACCTTTGCGAGTTTTTAGCTACTCAGAATAGCAACGCACACAATGTTGTGGTGGTCACGTCACGACTGCTTTACGACAATACCGATACACACCTATCTTCTAGGGAAATCATAAACGGGGTAACAGTACATAGAGTCTGGACAAGCTCTTTCGGACGAAAGTTTCTAAAGGGGAGAGCCATAGACTACCTCACCTTTTACATTGCATCCTTCTTTGTACTCATGAAGGTAGTAGCACGAGGAGATAAGGTGATAGCTAAAACTGACCCACCTCTCATTTCTGCCGTCGCAGCGCTAGTATGTAGGTTAAAAAACGCCGAACTTTATAACTGGGTACAAGATCTCTTTCCCGAAGTAGCAGAGGCACTAGGTATGTCCGCATTTAAAGGTACTACTTCTAAGTTTCTAAAACTTATTCGCAATCGGTCATTGCGCATAGCACGTAAAAACATTGTGCTCGGTGATATTATGGCTGACAGAGTTGCCTCACAGGGCGTAGCAAGAAATAAAATCGAAGTCATACACAACTGGAAAATCGGTAGTTCCGAGTTACCCCTACAAAAAAAGAGCAATCCATTAGCGAAGGAGTGGAATCTGGATGACATGTTTGTCGTTGGCTACTCAGGAAATCTAGGGCGCGCACATGAATTCAAGGCCCTCCTATATGCGATGGACAGCCTGAAAGACTACCAAAATATCCGATTCTTGTTTATTGGTGGCGGTGCGGGCATGACAGAGCTCCAAAAACACGCCGAACAACACAGCTTGGGTAATGTCATCTTTAAGCCTTACCAGCCTATTGAAAGTTTAAACTATAGCCTTTCAGTACCCGATGTGCATCTTATTAGCCTACAGCCAAGCCTAGAAGGCTTAGTAGTACCAAGCAAATTCTATGGTATTCTATCCGTGCATAGGCCAATGTTATTCCTTGGGGACCCGAATGGAGAAATAGCCACATTAATTCACGAGAACAGTTGTGGCACAACAATAAATCCAGCAGATTTCGATCAACTCACCTCTCGGATTCTGGACTTGTACTTTGACCAGCAAAAGCTAGAACAATATACCAACAACGCGAAAGCACTTCATGAAACCAGGTTTGCTGATGGCATTTCCAGGAAGAGTTGGAATCAACTCCTTTCAGTTTAATATAAGTAAGGTACTATGCCCGGTATAGCCATTGTCACAAACATCATACCTGGGTACAGAAAAAGCTACTATACAAAGCTTTTCAGAAAAATGGGGGATAACTTACACCTGTATTGTCAACGTAAGTCATCCGTTGACGGCATTGAAAACAAAGCTGATATATTTGAGCCCTACGTCAGTTTTGTTCCGGCTTTAGTTCTAAAAGGTGAACGTCTTGGCTGGCAAGTACTCCCCTATCGGCAGCTGTTGAAATATGATGCTGTCTTTATATACGGCAACCCCCGCCTCCTGTCGAATATCGCGTTGTCTTTCTTCCTCAAACTCGCGCGTGTTAAGGTTATAGTTTGGGGGCAAGCACATACTTCCGGGGCAAACGCTTTACTAGAGAAAATACGGCTTGCTTGGTGGAGACAGTTTGATGCTGTTTTCACTTATAACGACAATGAAGCGGAACACTTAACCCAGATGGGATTCGCCAGCAAGCCAATACTAGGGATGAATAACGGGCTTGATCAGGAAATAATTGATCTTGAAAAAAAATGCTGGACCGACACTAGGTTAGCAGAATGGCAATCGATACACTTGGACAAATGCTCGCTGACAATACTCTCGTGTGCGAGATTAACAACAAAAAACAGGTTCGATTTGGCCATTCAAGGCATGAAGCGCCTAAAAGATCAGGGGATTAATTTTTCCTGGGTCATTATTGGCGATGGCACTGAGGCTCAAAGACTGAAGCATAAAGTAGAAATATTAGGAATCGATAATGTTTACTGGAAGGGTGCAATTTATGAGGAAGAAGCGCTTGCACCTTGGTTTTTATCTGCGGACATTTTCCTCCACCCCTCAGCGATAGGTCTTAGCTTACTTCATGCAATGGGCTACGGCTTACCTGTCATTACTCACGAAAACCACCGCACTCAAATGCCTGAGTTTTGTGCTTTGGAAAATAACGTTACGGGCTTAACCTACGAGGAAAACAATCCGAGAGCTCTCGCCGATGCTATCATGGAGCTAGCGCAAGCGCCCAATAAACGTAAAAAAATGGGTGAAGCCGCTGTAGAAAAGGTTAGAAAGTTTTACAACACAAACGAAATGGTAAGTCGATTCTGTCAGCTAGCAGCCTTGGTAACGGATAAGCCACAATACTCTGATGGCGGCAATGCTAAAGCGCCCGGAACTAGAGGTGCGTCATGATCAAAGTTGCAATGATAAACACCGAACGCTCGCGCGGAGGAGCAGCGCGAGTGGCATCCGCGCTAAACACCTCGGTAAATACCCTTTCAGATAAGGTCAGCTCAACCCTTTACCACAGCCAAGATATGCATAGAAGAAAAGCGTTCTGCGGCCTAAAACGGCCAGGCTCGCGGCACATCAATGCCTTAATGGCCCGCCTCGGAGGCTCTACCTTTGTTTGTGACTTTGGCTTGAGCACTGAGCTCGACAAGATTACAGCATATGCTGATGTGCTCCATTTACACAACCTACACGGTTACTACCTAAATTGGCGTTATTTTCTACAAAATAAAAGTCGGAGACCGATAGTTTGGACTTTACACGACACTTGGCTTTTTACAGGACGATGTGGAGCCGCTGGTGACTGCATAAAGTGGAAAACCGGATGCGGGAATTGCCCGTCACTCTCTAGCCCCCCAGCCGCTTGGTTAGACTTTTCTCGCAAAGAATACCGCTTTAAATCCCACCTCTTGGAAAGCCTTGAAAAAGTCATTTATGTAAGCCCATCAGAATGGCTCGCAGAGGCTCTTACAGAAAGAGGCGTCGATGAGCGACAGATACAGGTAATAGCCAACCCTGTTACAAGCAATTTCCAAGCTATCGATAAACGTGAAGCGAGAAAGCTGCTAGGCTTACCACAGGATACGTTTACGTGCCTATTTATAGCCTCGGACTGCAACGACCACCGGAAGGGCTATAAGGATTTTCTTTATGCTACCAAGCCAACATCTGTTACTCGCTTGATTGTTGGCACTCCTCCCAAACAATTAGAAGAGAACACCCACTACACCGGTCAAGTTCATAAATCCGACACATTAAACCACTACTATTCCGCCTCTGACCTAATGGTCATTCCCAGCTATGCTGATAACTACCCAAATACTGTTGTGGAATCACTGATGAGTGGGACGCCCGTTTTAGGGTATCAGGAGGGAGGAATACCTGCTCAGCTAAGGGGACTACCCTCATGCTTTACCGTCCCCAAAGGCGATTTAGACGGCCTACGGGAAATACTGTTTAAGTTGACGAGCGTCAAAGGGAAGACAAAAGCACTCTCTATCGAACTAAACAAAGCAGCGGAATCTCGTTGGAACCCATCGTCAGTCGCTGAAGCCTACTATCAGGTTTACCGAAAGGTATTGAATTGAGATCGAGCTGCATTTCAATGAGTTACTCATGTAAGGGGTTCGCTTGAAGCTTTTAAACAATAAATCCCTTACAGTAGCTGCAATTCGAGTCGCCGGTGCCGGGCTATCGTTTTTACTGGTATTGGCTGTATCTCGGCTCACCGGTGCAAACGGTTCAGGTATCTACTACACCATTACCGGTCTTATTACGCTAGTGTCGATTTTCATAGCTCTAGGCGACCAGCATCGATTACTACGGTATGTTTCCCAAAAACCAACTGAAGGCAAACTATTATTTTCTCGTTATATACAGCAATATTCCATCCGCTTTCTGGTGATCGTTTCAATATCAGCACCCGTTGCAGTTTATTTAGTTGATCAAGGCGACCACACTTCTGTTCTCGTAGCAGGAGGAGCTCTGTTGTCTGCATTTCTTATGGTTCTGATTCAAGCGGGAGGCGTGCTATTCAACGGTAAAGACCAACAACATTGGGCTGCCGTATATACGACAGTTTCTATTCCTGTTTCAATGCTCTTACTCGCGCCAATATTTATCGCTAACAGCGCGACCACGCTAAATATTACACTGTGGTTCTGCATTTCCTACGGAGTTATCGTATGTGCGGCCTACCTTCACATAAGACCGACCTTGTCTAGTCCACAGTTTCTCAACACTGAAGTCAAACCTAACCCCGATACCATCAAGATATTTGCATCACTGCTTTTAACCTACTTAAACAACTGGCTTTCTACATACCTTGTGCTGTACTTCGGCAGCTTAACCGACGTTAGTGTATTCAATACGGTACTGAGAATTACACTTCTGGAAGCGATAATTAGCAGTGTATTTGCAGCTATTTATGCGCCGCAATTTTCAAATACAAACTCGAGTATAGATCTACAACAAAAAGTTTTCAAAAACACCCGAGGAAGCCTGTTAATGGGAGTAGTTGCACTGAGCCCATTATTGATATTTCCGAAATCTGCTCTAGGGCTTTTCGGTGCAGAATTTGTATTTGGTCACGACGCCCTAACGGTGTTAATATTTTTTAAACTAGCGCGCTTAAGCATGGGGTCAGTTGGCTATCTACTCCTGATGAAAGGGCAATACAAAGAACATCTACTGGGTGTGACTACCGGCGTTATTTTTCAAGTAATCGCGGGTTTAATCTTAATTCCCTCTAACCCTGTTCTTGGCGCAACTGTAACAATCGGAATGGGCTTGGTAATTGAAGGGGCCACGCAAGCGATATTGGCGAAAAGAAGACTAAATCTCATTTGTTTCATTACTCCTTTTTACCACAAAGCAAGCGCCTGCAAATAACGTAATATAACACTGGACCAATGACTTTTTCAGATGTTTAAAGTTCCACTTACAATTAACATCGCTTTTACAATTGTCATGTGCGATGTACTTATAAACTATTTTTGCAACGTCTTCTACAGGCACCTTCCTGTACTAGCAATTGTGCCTGTTTTTTTTGCTGCTTATCTAATCTTTAATAATGATAAGCTCGCCCTGCTCCGCCCAAAACACATTTCTTTTATAGCTATCGGTATTTTTGCTTACACAATAGGCACTATTACCGCAACGGCGGTACCTTTCGCTCGGTTTCTAGAATTGCTCAGCGCCTTTACGGCATGGCTAGTTGGGTATTTCTGGTACCTAGAGTTGCAGATTAACTCAGAAAAAAAAGAAAATACCGCGATTTGGTGGTTCATCCTTGCATTTAGCCTGATTCACGCAATCGTTTGCGTGATCGCCCTTTTGCGAATTTCTCCTGCATTGTTTCCAACTGACGACTTTGTATGGTCTCTAAACGGAACATTAATCGTTCGACCTTCCGTTACGACCGACCAGAATTTCCAAATATTTTACTTACTTCCGTTTATTGGAATATTCTTGTTCAGTCGCTCCGTACTTATGATTTCAGTAAGTCTTTTGGGGATTGGAATTGGTCTATTTGTTCTAGCCCAATTGCAAACCCGATCGGGAATACTGGTTCTATTCCTCATGCTCCTTGCCGGGGTATTCATGCAATTATTCGCCAAGGGATCAAACAAGATAAAACCTGTAGCAACATTAATAGTATTGTTTTTTTCAGGCACTATTTTTTTTATACTGAAAGCAGAGTATTTTTCGATGCTGCTTATTCGCTTTACCGATACGGACTACTCAACAGGGCTTGGAAGGCTCCACTCCTTCGAATACTTTTTAGAAAAAATTTCTAACCCAATTTGGTGGATTCCTCAGGGAAACGATGAATATATTGCTCTCACAGGCGATGTTCCACATTCGAACATTACCGCTCACCTGATGGAGGGGGGCATACTCGGCGTAGTAACGTGGGTAGCACTTATTGCAGCACCAGCCATTAAACTATGCATCTATATTGTAAAGTACGGAAGCCCCCTTGCTCCGGCGGCAGTATCCGTGACCGCCCTAGCATTCCTTGTCACTCAAATGACGCTCAATGTACCGTTTGTTGACCCCATTTGGCTTTGGGGTGGCGTCTCGTGTGCGGCCATTGAACACATTGAGTGGCAACAATATAAGAAACACTCTGAACCCGTCACCCATAACACTGCATAAGCTAACTGTTAGCGATGCAACGTAGGTATTGGTCTATGAACATCTTGATCGCTTCATCCGCGCCACCTGAAAATGGTGGTGGTATATCAACGTATTGTAAAAACATTGCAACGGGCTTACTCGGTTTAGGACATAATATTCACTATGCGAGCCCGCTTAATGATGATAGCTCACTAAAGTCGTCCTGGTTGTCTAACTTTCAAATACCACACAAGGAAACAGCGTTCTCGAAGAATATGCAGCAGGAGGTTACGTCCCTGCTGTCATACACTATAGATAACCACGTTGATGTTATCATTAACAACGACAACGCCGTTGCTCAGAACATAGCGCCGCTCGTTAGTGCGGTTTTTATCTCTGTTTGCCATCTAGATTCTACAACCATCGGTACAATGCTAAAGCATAACAGCGAATGGACGGACTACGTAGTCGCCATAAGCTCGGACATGCAGTTAAATTTACTGAAAAAGCTAACAATTCCCCCTCATCGCATACCTTTAATTTACAATGGAATAGAAGATACAAAGCAACAATTCAACGGGTCTAACTCGAGCGAATTGATTCACAATGGACTAAAAGTCGTCTACGGAGGTGGGCTTATACCAAGAAAAGGCGGAGACCTAATATGTAAGCTGTTGGATAAACATGTCAATGACGAGAATACGCAATTCGAAATTTTCGGCCATTTGCCAAACGGAGTACCCACAAGGTTTCTAAACTCTCCCAGCATACGGTTTTATGGGACAAAGCCAAAGGAAGAGTTCCTAAAAGCTATTTACGAATCAGATATATTTCTTCTACCCTCTAGGGCGGAAGGTTGCCCAATGGCCTTACTCGAAGCCATCTCCCTCAACTGTCTTCCCATAACCTCAGATGGCATCGGTGCAATGAGGTGGATTGTATCTCATGCTAAGAACGGCTACGTTTGCCGATTACGAAACTGGGTAGAGGAATGCGCCAAAACGCTGACTTTCCTTGGACAGAATAGACACATTCTAAATCAAGGTAAGCTTGATGCTAGATTAAACTATGAGAAAAATTTTACAAACGAAATAACCGCCAAGCGGCTAGACGAACTATTTCATCGCCCCACCATAAACAGGGATAAGCCTCGTCGCGCAGCAAGTTTGATTCACTGGCACAGATGGCCTAATTCCTGCTTAAAACGACGTGCTTTTTTTAAACTTGGAATCATCGAAAAATACGGCCTTTTCAAGGATGCTTAAAGTATTAATTACAATGCTGACTTTAGGGGCAGCCGCAGCACTTTGCAACGCAAAATGTATTAACTCGAAGGTCTATGACGGAACAATATACTTAGATAAAAGCAGCATCATAAAAGACTATCTGAATCCAATAACAATTATATATGGCCATAAACTATACCCAAACAATAAATGGTCTTCTAGTTTGCCACCCTATGGCTACGCAAAAAAGCACGTTGCAGCTAACCTTGTACCTGAAAGTGAATTGATTGTATACGATATTGAACACTGGCCAATTAGAGGCTTGTACTCGAAACCAGAAATACGATTAAGCAATATCAACAAATACCTAACCATAGCGAAAGAATTAAGGCAATGGTCGGACAAAAAAATATCTCTTTTTGGGCTATTTCCTGTCGACGACTTTGAAGGCTTACTGCAAGGAAGGAAGTCTCAGCGCTATAGGTGGTGGGAAGAGGACAATATCGCAACAAAAGATCTTGTGCATCAATTAGACTTTTTTTCTCCATCACTTTACACCTACTCATCAGATCACGCTCAATGGGAGAGAGTAGCTGACATAATGATTAAACGAAGCCGTTTATTTTCCACGAAAAAACCCGTATTTGTTTTTATTTGGCCTCAATACTTTGATCACCACCCAACTCCCAGAAACCTACAAACGAAGTTTATACCCCCGGCCCAATGGTTAAACCAGTTGGAATACCTCTACGACAAAGTTGACGGAATTATTATATGGGGCGGATGGGACTTTAAACGAAAAAGACACGATACATGGGATAGCACTGCGCGTTGGTGGATTGACACTAAAAGCTTTTTGAAACAGACATCAAAGTGTGGAGCACCTATAACGAAGTCAAGCGACGAAAATAAATCCGCGCCTCTTCCACTACGCGAAACAAACCGAAAAAATTAACGTATTTTGTGTGGCACTTCTCATTCATTTTCACATAACCGCAAAATTCCGACCGTAAAATAAGCGACACATAAGTGAAACATCTTGGGCTTTAGTAACACCTCGATAACCCCTAACCGCACATATTGGTCACACAATGAACAACAAGAAAGCTTTGATTACCGGAATTACAGGTCAAGACGGGTCTTACCTTGCTGAACTTCTTCTCTCAAAAGGCTACGAAGTTCATGGGGTTAAACGCCGCTCCTCATCACTTAACACCGACAGAGTTGACCATTTATATCAAGACCCGCATGAAGAACATATTAACTTAATCCTTCATTATGGAGACCTTTCTGATACCTCGAATATGGTTCGGCTCATTCGCGATATTCAGCCTGATGAAATATACAACCTCGGGGCTATGAGCCATGTCGCTGTTTCGTTTGAATCCCCCGAATATACGGCTGACATTGATGCCGTAGGTACATTGCGTATTCTTGAAGCGATTCGCTTGCTGAACCTCGAAAACAAGACGAAATATTATCAGGCGTCTACCTCCGAGCTCTACGGTAAAGTTATAGAGACACCCCAAAAAGAAACAACGCCTTTTTATCCCAGATCACCTTACGCGGTAGCAAAATTATATGCTTATTGGATAACCGTTAACTATCGTGAGTCTTACGGAATCTATGCGTGTAATGGGATACTGTTTAACCATGAATCTCCCCGAAGAGGCGAAACATTCGTAACAAGGAAAATAACCAGAGGTCTTGCGAATATCGCAATGGGGCTCGATAAATGCTTGTATCTAGGCAATTTAAACTCGAAACGAGACTGGGGTCATGCAAAAGACTTTGTTGAAATGCAATGGTTGATGCTTCAACAAGAAAGTCCTGCGGACTATGTAATCGCAACAGGTAAGCAATACTCGGTGAGAGAATTCGTTACGATAACGGCCAAAAACCTGGGAATGCACCTAGAATGGAAGGGCGAAGGCATCAATGAAATAGGCGTTCTAGTTGATTTCACCGACAATGGGCATGGGTTTAATATCAGCAGCCTCCTTGGCCACCCACTCATTAAAGTAGATAAAAGGTATTTCAGACCTGCTGAAGTAGACTCCCTACTTGGAGACCCTAGTAAAGCTAGGACAGAGCTAGGCTGGGAACCCTCCACCACGATGGATGAAATGATCAAAGAAATGGTTAATCATGATTTGGACCAAGCAAAAAGGTACGCACTCCTTAAGGACGGTGGTTTTAATTTATCGTTACGAGGTGAGCAATGAGCCATGTTCTGAAAGATAAGAAAATCTTTATCGCTGGACACCTAGGGATGGTTGGCTCAGCAATACGTAACCACTTTGAGGCGGCCAACATAGGAAATATCGTTACCGCCAACCGAAGCGAACTAGACCTCACAGACCAAGTGGCCGTGCGCAAGTTTATGCGTGACGAACAACCCGAATGCATCATCATCGCGGCAGCGCGCGTAGGAGGGATACATGCGAATAACACCTACCCCGCCGACTTCATATATCAAAACCTAATGATCGAGTGCAATCTTATTCATGGCGCATATGAGAACGACGTAAAACATTTACTATTCCTTGGTAGTTCATGCATCTACCCTAAAATTACGGATCAGCCCATTCCTGAATGTGCTTTACTCTCCGGCGCCCTAGAACCCACAAACGAGCCCTATGCTATTGCCAAAATCGCCGGAATCAAATTGTGCGAAAGCTACAACCGACAATACGATACAGATTATCGAAGTATCATGCCATCTAACCTGTATGGGCCAGGCGATTACTTTAGCCTTGAAAATAGTCACGTCATTCCATCGCTACTCTTGAAATTCCACAATGCCAAAATAAATAGAACACCAAAAGTCGAAATTTGGGGTACTGGAAAAGCGAGAAGAGAATTTTTGCATGTTGACGATCTAGCATCTGCCGCTATCACAATCTTAGGTTTACCCAAAAACACCATCGATACTTGTGCGCCAAAAATGCGCTCTCATATCAATATAGGGTTGGGGTACGACATTAGTATCAAGGAGCTTGCCGAGCTGACAAAAGAGATTGTTGGCTACGAGGGTGGCATTTCTTATGACACATCCAAACCAGACGGAACGCTGAAAAAACTTATGGATAATTCTCTTGCGGAAAGTCTAGGATGGAAACCGCGTTATAACTTGCCAGACGGACTAACAATGACATACGACTGGTTTTGTAAAAACATAGACAAATTGAGAATATAAAAATGAGCAACACAACGTCCAAAGTCTACATTCAATATGGGTGCGGTATGTCTTCACCGGAAGGATGGCTTAACTATGACGCATCACCCACCCTTCGCTTTGAACGAGTTCCAGTTATCGGAAGCCTGTATACTAAAAATGGAGTTCGCTTCCCTAACGGCGTTAATTTTGGTGATATCACCAAAGGGTTACCACTACCCGATGAGTCATGTGATGGCATTTATTGCTCACATGTTCTGGAGCATCTGTCACTAACAGACTTCAGAAAAGCACTGATTAATACCTATAAGATCTTAAAACCTAACGCCTATTTTCGCCTAGTATTACCTGATCTGTCTTTTTATATCGACACCTATACTAAAAACGATTCACCAACAGCAGCTCATACTTTTATGAAGGATACCTACTTAGGTATTGAGAAAAGACCAAAAGGAATTAGTGGTTTACTCACCACCTGGCTAGGTAACTCTCAGCATCTTTGGATGTGGGACTACAATTCTATGGCTCATGAACTCAGTGCTGCTGGTTTTAAACGAGTGCGTAGAGCTAAAATTGGCGATAGCAGTGACAAATATTTCTCTGAAGTTGAAATGGTAGATCGCTGGGAGAACTGTCTTGGCGTTGAATGCACCAAATAACACAAAATTAGGAAGACAGCCCACTAAAACCGAACTTTATTAATTACCGCCCCAATCACGTTTACACCCTCTAACAACTTCATGGCATGTTGGAGCTCTTTTTTCTTAGTTACACCATCTTCCAAGACTAATAGCACTGAATCCACCTCGGATGTAAAAACCAGTGCGTCATCACTCGTCAGTAACGCAGGCAAATCAAACAATAGCAGACGATCTTCGTATTTCCCCAACAACTCAGCTTTTAAGTTAAGCATTTTCGGAGAAGATAATATTTCTGAAGTCTGGAACCCTTGAGAGGTACCAGGCGCAACCACCAAGCGGTTAAACCCCGGGTTGATGAGTATATCTCCAAGGGGCACCCCGTTTTGAATACAGTCCGATATTCCAATATCTATGTCGCGTATCCCAAGTGTTGAAGCCACAGCTGGCGCCCTCAAGTCTAGATCGACCAGCAAAACCGTCTGATTAACTTCTTGAGAAAGAGAAATAGCTAAATTTACTGCTGTAAGGGTTTTACCATTACCCACGGTAGGACTGGTAATGGCAAGTGTTCGCCACCCGTTAGCCCGCATAATTTTCAATACCTGACTTCTTAGCGAACGGTATGGTTCAGACTTTGGATCGTGTGCAAATCCGGCAACAACATTGCGAGACTTTAAGTCTGCCGCATCCAAAACAATTTGCTTTGTAGTTGTATACTCTACATTGAGTGCATCTCTAGCAGGCATAGCAATCTCTTAATTATCAACAAGCATTAGTAGACTTTCGCTCTCATCCAACAATTAGTGCAAACCCAGCTTTCTTAACAAAACAAACCAAGTAACATCAAGTGGCTTTACATAATAATGAAAAAGAACCAATAACACGACAAGTATAATTCCCGCGCCAACAGCCCCAATTAACAATCTAGTTTTAATCATCGAGCGCTCCTTTTCGAGAACCATGTAAGGCACAGTCGTTAAAACCCTAATACCTGTTAGCTCTGACAGCGCTTTTTCCCCGTATACTCTTGCGTCAATAGCCTCTACAAAAAATACGGCGCCAACACCAATACCAATAGCCAAGATAAAGGATAAAACAACCAGCGCTTTTCTATTTGGCTTTATAGGCTCTTCGGGAATCTCTGGGGGTTGCACCAATGTAAACCGTTCGCCCTTCCTTTCTTGTTCAAGATTTTTTGCAAGATCAGCTTCCATTTGTTTTGCTTTGATTTCGTGGTATTTCAACCTCGTATTATCATACTCTCTAATCAGGGATTGATATTCTTTTTCAACCGAAGGTGCCTTTAGTAACAGAGCCTCTTGATTTCTTATTCGTTTGTCCAACTCTCTAGATTTGCTTAGCAGCGACTCCCTTTCCGTCTGCACCGATTTGAGCTGCGTATCAAGCAACACATAAGACGGATTATCTGGAGCGACCTCATACTCCCCAATAATCGTCTCACCCAATTCTGACTCAAGCTCTGCGATAATCTTTTCAAGCCTTCTTATTTCTGGATGGGATGCCGTGTATTTATCCTTTGTCTGTGAAAGTAAATCTCTATTTAATTTAAGTTGTTCGCTTACGTCTTTGTGCTTATTCCCCTGACCAATACTATCAAGTAAAGCAGCAATTTCTCTTTGCAAACGCAATAAATCGGGGTGACCTGATTTGTATATTGAGGATTTCATCCTATAATCGGACTGCAACGCCTTAAGGCGATCAGCCTCACTTAGTACAGCCTCACCATTCGGTAATATTGTGGGCGCGGAAGGGCTCATCTGAGCTAGCTGGGAAGATAGCTCAATTTCCCTGCTATCGAGCTCTTGAATTCGTGTTTTTACATCAAGCAACCCCCTTTCCGCACGATCCAAAACGGTCAAGTTGTACTCCCTAAGTTCAGGGAGAGAACCACTGTTATCTTCCTTAAATTTAGAAATATTTGACTCCTGAACCTTCAACAAACTATCTAGCGCCGTTACTTCCGCAGATAAAAATTCCAGCGTACTAGCGCTTTGTTCCGATCTTTCTCTCAAGTTTTCATTCAGGTATAGCGAGACAAGTTCATTTACCACTTTATGCACTTTCTTAGGCGCGCGCCCCTCATAGGTTAACTTGAAAGCAATTGTCGCCTTTATCGGCCTCCCACTTCGCGGGTCTATCACATCTGCGCTAATCGGTGACAAATTAACTCTGTCTTTAAAATCTTCGAATATCTCTGTCCTTGTTTTCCTTTTTAACTCTTTATTATCAAGCAGCTCATATTGCTCTACAATTGACATAACATTTGCAGTGGTCATTATTCTCTGCTTTATTTCTTCTATTCTTTGCACTGCATAGCTAGTAATCGTTGATCGAACCAAGTCGGGCGGAACATCCTGCTCTTCAATCAATATTACTGCTGTTGACATATAGACTGCCGGTAAAACCATCGCTAAAACGACACCCATGGACAATACAACCAGACCAGCAACGACTAAAACCTTAATTCTTTGCCGAACAACGGAAATATAGTCTACTAATGTTTTCTGATTTTGATTTTTGTATTGCAATTCCATTGTTTATCTCTACTACCAATTTCTTTCCGAGATTTTATAAGCCAATATGATGGAACCAAGAACGCCATGCACAACGTCGTCATCGTTATCTCTATCTAATTGTCTGTAAGTAAAACTCGTATTTAGGTACATTTTTCTGGAAACATCCCGCTGACAAGCTATTGAAACTTCTCGCCTTTCCACATCTCCGCTTTGCTTACCTATCTGCCCCTCGCCGACTTCCAGTTGGAGAATATACCTCAAACCTAGGTAGCAAGACCCCCTTCGAGAGTACCTTCCCGTTAAGGAAAATGACACATCATTATAAGCGACCAACACACCAACACTGCTTGGGGACTCACTTCGCACGTAGCTAAGAGACCAGTCAATCTTTTCTCCAATACTCGAAATACCTACCTCTCCGGTGTATCCATTTTCGACAATATCATCACTCGTAAAATCGATATTTAATAAGCTTGACAAGTCATCAAGGTCACGATTAAAGGAATACGTTTGCTGCGTCAATACTTGAGTTGGCCCCAATAAAAGCGAAAGTTTTCCCACTTCAGTAGGGTACCAATCAACACCAATCTTCAACGACCGAGAGTAGCTATCTGTTGTAACGCCACCATTAATGACACAATTGATTCCCTGCAGATCAAACCCATCTAGGCATGACAAATCGTTTCCGTCAAAAAGTGCCGGTAGCGGAAGGTCAAACTTATATTCCATTTCGTATACACTCTGAAAGCCAACGAGCTGAAACTTGAGTGTTCGACTGACTATTGCCTGCGCGCCCAGCTGAAAAGTGTTTGAAGTATAATCAGCGTAATCATCGCTTTCGTAGTTAACGCCTCCAACGTTAGCCTGACCGAAGATTTTTGCATTGCTGCCCACATCTTTACCAGCGTAAAAGCCTAGCGATCCATCTTTACGGTATGTTGTGCCTTGAGAAAAAAAACCGGATTCATCAAATTCCGTAAATCGTGTAGCTTCTCTTTTTGCACCGAGAGTTACAGACAAATCCCCTGTTTCGAAAAACTTGTCATACTTTCCATTAAGGCGCGGATTTTCACTGTTATACCCACTAAGGTCATAACGGTATACACCCAAGTCGGCGCTTAAATCAGTAGTACTTTCTTCACGTCTAGATGTGAAATTTAGCTCAGGCTTAAACATAAACCCTGACAGCGCTTCTGTGTTCTCAACCAGTAACCTATGGTTACTGTCATAATCCGCCTGAAAATAGGCAATAGAAGTCAAGACATTTTCCGCCGCAAACACCGGACTTACCATAAAAATCACAAGAAACCTATAGCATAAATTGTATAGACTCTTAACGAAAAATCGAGGGACTGCCAACATCACGGAACCAGAACGATGTCACCGCTCTGTAACAAAATATTCTCTGTCAGGCTTTTTCCTCTTTCGATTCTTTTGTAGTTAAAATCGAAAGATGTTTGTTCGCCTAATTCATTTCTGCGTAGGATTTTTATGCTATCTTCATTAGCAAAAGTTGTTGTCCCACCCGCAAGCGCTAACGCCTGGGTAACATCTGTTCTTCCTCTTATCGTAAATTGGCCGGGCCTAGCCACTTTACCGAGAACGTAAACGACGTTTCCAGTTATCGAATTCAAAGTGACGGTGACTATTGGCTCGTCTATTAGATATTTTTGAAGCCGGCTTGCGATATCGCTCTGTAATTCATCCACGGATTTACCACCTGCCACTACCTCTCCAAGTATTGGCAGGCTAATCCTGCCGTCGGGACGAACCAACGATTCAGGAACGCTCGCGCTTTCCTCCTTCCACACGTAAACACCAATTATGTCGCCAGCGTTTATCACGTAAGCACCTGTTGACGCATCGCTTTCCCCATAGGCGCTAGACGCTGCACCGAAAATGAGTACAAATAAAGAAACAAAGCAAAAACGGTGTAAAACCATAAAGAGGCTTTGAATAGTTTTGCGCGTATCTAACATGGTTGCCGGCCTAAGGATGAACACTAGCTTCAGAGAGGGCATACGCTATTGCACATTTATTACAGGCTCATGAACGTTTGGGGCGAATACTGTGAAGAAACAATCATTCTACAAGGTCTAGGCAAGATCTTTGGTCGAGCGTTACACCAAAATTTCATAGCCTATTTCAGGCCAGAAAACACAATGATTAGAAGCACGTAGATCAAACAACCGATTCACCACAAGTCATCAGTTGCGACAGAGCACCATTCTGTTGTTCACCTCACACTCAATTCCAGTCATCAAAATAAGAAACGTCGCAGAATTAATGAATTTAGCCTGGTTAGGTGCTTGAGTTAACGTACTTTCTAATGCTGCTAAATTAGTAGCCTCGTTTATGCCATCTATATTAAAAAGGAAGTAGGTGAAGCTAGTAAAAAACCCCTTGCAGCCAGCCCCCTAACTGTATAGAATCACGCACCCTTGAACCCTGGCACGGCTGGGCATATGGTCGCGCCACCAGAAAATGAACCCTAAAACAGGTAGATTTATGCCTTCAGTAAAACTGAAAGAGAACGAACCCTTTGATTTTGCCTTGCGTCGCTTCAAGCGCTCCTGCGAGAAGGCCGGTGTACTGGCCGAAGTTCGCCGCCGCGAGTTCTACGAGAAGCCCACTTCCGTACGCAAGCGCAAGGCTGCTGCCGCTGTTAAGCGCCATGCCAAGAAGGTTCAGCGCGAAAACCGCAAGTTCCAGCGCCTCTACTAAGCTTTCGCCCTTCTACCAGCCTTACCACGAGTGTAAGCCAGCGGGAACGCCATGAGCAGCGAGATTAAAAGTAACATCGCTCAAGCCGTAAAAGATGCTATGCGCGCCAAGGATAAACCACGCCTTGGCGTTTTGCGTATTATGATGTCTGAATTCAAGCGTGTTGAGGTAGATGAGCGCAATAAACTCAACGATGAGCGCGTGCTGGCCATTCTGGACAAACAGCTGAAACAGCGCCGCGATTCCATCACCCAATATACAGATGCTGGCCGTGATGAGCTGGCCCAGGCCGAAGCCTTTGAAATGGAGGTGATTCAGGCCTTTATGCCAGCAGCGCTAAGTGAAGATGAGATAGTTGCTCTGCTAAAAGACGCAATTAGCGAATCTGGTGCCGAGAGCATGCGCGATATGGGCAAAGTTATGGCTATAGTGAAACCCAAAATGCAGGGCCGAGCTGATATGGGCGCCGTCAGTAAAATCGTAAAAGGCTTACTCAGTTAGGCGAGCCCCTCCCTCAAACATCTTCATTTCTACAAGTGCTCACATCTCCTTGCACTCTAAAGTGTCAATTTTGGTGCGTTAATTGCTCAACACCACTTAAGCCCTGTTGTTTTTAGGCTTAGGACACCAAAACGCACCAACATGGTGATACTTTTAACGAATCTGACGAAGATTCACACAAGGCGAGCATCAATATGGTGCAACAGTACATTAGCGAAGCCATCAAGGAACATCGGCTTCCAGAAGACTTCTCCGTCAGCGTAGAACGCTATTACCAGCCTTTGGCAGCAAAGATAAGCTCCGCATGCCGATCCCAGCCAGGATGCTACCTGTTGGGCGTGCAAGGCTCACAAGGCAGTGGCAAGAGCACCCTGGCCGATTTTTTAAAACGCATTCTGGAACAGGAGCACTGCCTGACTTGTGTTTCTCTTTCCATTGATGATTTTTACCTTACGCGTCAACAGCGGCAGGCATTGGCATCCAACACCCACCCTTTGCTGTGCACGCGCGGCGTTCCAGGCACCCATGATGTTGAGCTGCTGGAAAGCACTATTGCGCGCATTAGCTCCCTGGGCGAGGGTGAACAGTGCGCTATCACCCGTTTCAACAAAGCAATAGATGATCGCGCCGATGAGCACGATTGGAGCAGTGTTAAGGGGCCTGTTGATGTGATTATTTTGGAAGGCTGGTGCGTAGGCATTGGCCCGGAATCCGAAACCAGCCTGTCTCACCCCATCAACGAGCTGGAACAGCAAGAGGACAGCAATGGTATCTGGAGGCATTTCGTAAACCAACGCCTGAGCCTTGAGTATGCCGAGCTATACTCGAAACTGGACGGCTTGCTAGTGCTGCAAGCCCCTTCATTCAACTGCGTATACCAGTGGCGCTCGCTGCAAGAGCAGAAGCTGGAGCAAAAGTGGAAAAAGCTGCCGCCAGAAGAACAGGGTTACAACAGGCTCTTGAGCCCAAAGGAGCTTGAACGTTTCATCTCCCACTATCAACGTTTAACCGAACACGGCCTGAGCACCCTGCCCCAAAGGGCTGACTGGCTTCTATCCCTGGATGAAGCGCACAATATAACCGGGCTAAAAGAAAAGAAAACACATGCTTAATTTCCTCGTTTCCACCGATCTGGATGGCACCCTTCTAGACCATTTCAGCTACGACTGGCAGGCGGCAAAACCTTCACTGCAGCGGCTGGCAGCGCTTTCTATTCCAGTTGTAATCAATACCAGCAAAACCTTCGAAGAAGTATTATTGCTTCAGCAAAGCATGGACCTGCAAGAACCTTTTATCGTCGAAAATGGTTCTGCCTTGTACCTGCCTCAGGCTGGCTATTGTCAACCGCCGGAAGCTACTGCAAGGGGAGAGTATTGGCAAATAACACTCGGTTGCACACGCAACAAAATAGTTCGCCTGGTAGAAAGCCTGCGCGAACAGCAGCAGTGTCGCTTCCAGAGCTTTTCGAACATGAGCGTTGATGATGTCATCCTGCATACCGGCTTGTCCACCGAGGGCGCCAAACTTGCCTTGCTGCGTGGTTTTTCAGAGCCGCTGGTGTGGCAAGATGATGATGAAAAATACCAGACTTTTATTCGTGCCGTAGAAAATGAAAAGCTGCGGGTGATAAAAGGCGGTAGGTTTGTACATATACTGGGTAATACAGATAAAGGCAAAGCCATTACATGGTATAAAAACTACCTGCAACACGAAAAGAAAGAAACAATAAGCCTGATCGCCCTTGGCGATAGCCCTAATGATATCGACATGCTCAATATCGCCGAATTTCCGGTGCTTGTGAAATCACCCACCCATGACTACCCCGAGCTGAATACAGCAGCAGCGATTTATAGAACAGAAGGTTTCGGGCCTGTTGGCTGGCACGAAGCTATAGAACACTTAATTAATACAGATAAGAATCAAGGATAAACAATGGCTGACTTCTATCAAAACGGTATTATCACCACCCTGCATAACCTGAAGCAGAGGCCTGTAGAGGCTATGGAGGATGAGCTGCGGGCTTTCAAAGAAATTCGCCCCATGTGCCTGGTACTGCCTTCCCTTTTTTCGGAATTACAAGGCGACGCCCTGCCTAATATTGTTAACGAGCTAAGCAAAGTTGATTACCTGGACGAAATTGTCATTGGTCTCGATAGAGCCAGCGAGCAGGAATATCGTTACGCTCTGGAATTTTTCAAACCGCTGAACCAGAACTTCAAGGTTTTATGGAACGACGGCCCCAGGTTAACAGCGGTGGACAAAAAGCTGCAACAAGAAGGCCTGTCTCCCCTGGAACCCGGAAAAGGGCGCAATGTATGGTACTGTCTCGGTTACGTGCTCTCAGGCCGAAAAGCAGAATCGATCGCCCTGCACGATTGCGACATTGTTACCTATGATCGCAGTATGCTGGCGCGCCTTATCTACCCTGTCGCCAACCCCGCATTCAATTATGAATTCTGCAAGGGTTATTACGCCCGCGTTGCCGAAGGAAAAATTCATGGCCGCGTTAGTCGGCTGCTGGTTACGCCCTTAATTCGTGCACTGAAAAAAACCCTGGGTCATTACGACTATCTCGACTATATCGACAGCTTCCGCTACCCACTTGCCGGCGAATTCTCTTTCCGCTCCGATGTTATCAGTGATATTCGCATACCCAGCGACTGGGGCCTGGAAATTGGTGTTCTGTCAGAAGTGCAGCGCAACTTCGCCAATAACCGCTTGTGCCAAGCTGACATCGCGGATAATTACGACCATAAACACCAGGAACTCTCCCTTGAAGATGCACAAAAAGGGCTTTCGAAAATGTCTGTTGATATTTCCAAAGCACTGTTTAGAAAGCTGGCAACAAACGGAGTGGTGTTTAATTCCGAAACATTTCGTTCAATAAAAGCCACTTATTTCCGTATTGCGCTGGACTTTATTGAAACTTATGATAATGATGCTCGCATGAATGGCCTCAAGCTTGATATTCATGCAGAAGAACAGGCAGTGGAAATGTTTGCCAAAAATATTCTCGCCGCAGGTCACAACTTCCTCGAAAACCCAATGGAAAAACCTTTTATGCCTTGTTGGAACAGGGTAATCAGCGCTATTCCAGGTGTTCTCGGTGATATTAACAATGCAGTAGCCGACGATATGGAAGAGTTTGGCAGCTAATTGAAGTAAGTAGCCCGAATATGAATCTCGCCCTACAGAAAGAACTTAAATTCCTGGTTGAAAGTCACCTAGCTTTTATCTATGAAGACCAGGGCCTCGACATAAGCTCCCTGGCCAAGCGCTTGATCAGCATTATGGAGCTCGACGAAAATTGTATGAAACCAGGTAATCACGAGAATCTGTGGGATCAGAAAGATGTGATGATGATTACCTACGGTGATTCAATAAAATGCGAGCAGCAAGCACCGCTGGAAACACTGGATACTTTTCTGCAGCAGCGTTTAAAGGGCTTTATCAATGGGGTACATATTCTCCCCTTTTTCCCTTACAGCTCCGACGACGGTTTTTCAGTCATCGACTACGCACAGGTCAATGACTCGTTGGGAGACTGGTCTCACGTAGAAAAAATTGGCTCTGAATTCAATCTTATGGCCGACCTGGTAGTCAACCACTGCTCCAGCCGCAGTCGCTGGTTTGACAACTTCAAGCAGAGGAAAAAACCCGGCAAAGACTATTTTATTGAAGCAGATCCCAAAACGGACCTTAGTCAGGTTGTGCGGCCTCGTACATCACCGCTGTTACGAGAAGTTGAAACACTCGACGGCAAGCGCCATGTGTGGTGTACCTTCAGCCATGACCAGGTGGACATGAACTTCGCCAACCCAGCAGTGCTGTGCGAGCTCATGAACATTATCAAACTCTATCTGGACAGAGGCGTTCGCACTTTTCGTCTCGACGCAGTGGCTTTTTTATGGAAAGAACTGGGCACGCCGTGTATTAATCACCCGAAAACTCACGAATTCGTTAGACTGTTCCGTACTTTAATTGAGCATCACACCCCTGAAGCAATCATTATCACGGAAACCAATATACCTAACCACGAGAATCTCTCCTATTTTGGTAATGCCAACGAAACCCATGCGGTCTATAACTTTTCACTACCCCCCTTGTTAATTCGCTCTTTGATAACTGGCGACAGCACCCATTTAAAAATGTGGCAAATGAGCATGCCTCCGGCGCAAATGGGAACCTGCTACCTCAATTTCATCGCCTCCCACGACGGCATAGGTTTACGACCGGCAGAGGGATTATTGAGTGAAGAAGAAATAGATGAAATGGTTAACACCATGCAAACCTTTGGTGCGCGGGTTTCCTGGCGGGCTACAGAGGGAGGGCGCAACAAACCCTATGAAATCAACATCACTTTATTTGATGCCCTGCAAGGCACCGTGCGCGGCCCGGACAAATGGCAAATTGAGCGCTTTATTTGCGCGCACGCCATCATGCTGTCTCTTGAGGGCATTCCGGCAATCTATATACACAGCCTGCTGGCAACCAACAATTATTCGGAAGGCGTGGAACTAACCAGTCAAAACAGGACGATTAATCGTTATAAATGGGATTTTGACGAGATCAGCGAAAAACTGGACGATGGCTACAGTCATCACCACAAAGTGTTCAAACAAATGAAGGAGCTGATTGCTGTTCGAACCAAACAGCCCGCTTTCCATCCCAATGCCACACAGTTTACTTTGCATCTTGGCGATCAGCTATTTGCATTTTGGCGACAAAGCCCGCGTAGAGACCAGAGTATCTTTTGTATTCACAATGTCACTGACCAAGAAGTCTCGATACCGCTCTCCTCAATAAACCTGATCAGCCTGGATAAATGGGTAGACCTGACCAGCGGCAGAGAATACGAAGACCTGCACCAAAACCTGGAAGTTAAACCCTATGGCTTTGTCTGGCTTACCAATAAACCGCAAATTATTACTGAGTAATTAATTGTTAAAACGATGCTCAACCAGCCCCGGCACATCAACTCTCACTTTAAAAATGGAGCCAGAATCCGGAAACTGTTTCAACTCCTCCTCAGGCCGGTTACCTACGGAAGTGATATAAAGGGTTTTCAGGTCGTCATCACCGAAGGCGACCATGGTTGGGCACTTGGCAGGTACTGCAATTTCCTCAACCACTTCACCCGCCGGGTTTAAGCGCGCAATTCGCTGGCCTTCGTATAGCGCCGTCCAGTAGCAACCCTCAGTATCTACAGCAGCACCATCGGGGCGCCCCTTGCCAAATTCAAATTGATGAAAAACCCGTCCATTACTGATCTCGCCTGTCGCCAGATCATAATCATGGCAGTAAATTGCGTGCTTGGGTGTATCAGAAAAATAGAAGGTTTTATTATCGGGGCTAAATGCAGCACCGTTGCAGGTAAGTAAGCCGGATACAAGCTTCTTCACCTCCAGGTTGTTTCCCAGGGACCAAAGGTTTGCCCCATCGTGATCCTTTGGCGGGTAGACCGTGCCGGCAATAAAGCGCCCAACCGCATCACACCTGCCATCGTTAAACCGGTTGTGCTCCAAGTCTGCTTCAGGGTCTGTAATTGCGCGTAATTCCTCAGACCAATCATCAACAAAATGAAAGCCAGAGCGCATGGCAACCACGAAGCCTTTGTCTTGTCGCAAGCTGAAACAGCCTATCTCTTCGCCAAACTGAAGGAAATCATCCTGCCCGGTAGATGGATCAAACCTGTGCAACTGACAGGCATTAATATCCACCCAATACAACAGGCCCTTCGCCTCGTCCCAGCGAGGGCACTCACCCAGGCTTGCCTGAACCTTTAAAGCAACTTCAACCAGTCTCATCCGCTCTCCCCTTTTTTGTCAGTAGCGGCGATCATAAACAGCATCTATTCCCCCTGACAAGCTATTAACACCCGACTTAGCACAACACTTGACTCAGAGATATCTCGACACTATGATTTCATACCATAATACTTTAATGACGTCACATAAACATGAGTAAAGAAGTCAAGATCAAGTCAGGAAAAAAGAACACCTCCCTCAGGCTGGACAGCAAAACCCTCAAGGCACTCAAGATTCGGGCAATCGAGGAAGATAGCAGCGTTCAGGCCATTACGGAAAGACTGATAACCCTATACCTGGCAAATGAAATAAAACTACCCAAAGAGAAAAAATGACAGATTTACAAGCAAAACACTGGCTGCTCCCAGACAACAAAGCGTACCGTCAGATAGAAAACGTGCTGAAACCAGCGTTCGCCCTACGAAAAAAACGTGGCCAGAAGTCTGCCCACCAGCTACAGGACGACTACGACTGGCACCTATGGCATGGGGGCTTTCGCTTGATCAAAACCAGTGAACAGGAGTACAAACTGATAAGCGACGAAGGCCTTGTGCACGAAACTGTCGCAGGAAACCCTCGATTCTGGTGGGAATTCCCAGAAGGAGAACTGAAAGAGACCTTAAAACGTACCATCAAGCTGCGCGCCCTGAACGATATATGCACGCTGGATATTTCCGAAAGCGTAATGGAATTACTGGATGAGGAGCAGAAGGTTGTTGTTCGCATAAAGCTGACCAGGGTATACAAAGCCAATGCGGATACGGCAAGCCATCAGTTTGTTTCTGTGCTTCCTCTTCGAGGCTACAAGGCCGAATTCAGCAAAGCGCTCACCTTATGTCAGCCTATACTGCCCGAGGAAACGACCGAACCAAATCTTGAATACTTAATGCAGCTCCAGGGCCTGGAGATCAAGAGCAAGGCGAGCGATACTTACGGAATCAGCGCTGAGGAACCCTGCGAAAAAGCAGTATTACAGATGTGTAGCGCCATGTTCGCCCATGCAAGGACAAACGAGGCTGGCGTTATCTCAGATATAGATACAGAATTTCTTCATCACTACCGCGTCTCCATTCGCAAATCACGCTCACTCATCAATTTAATGAAAAAGGCATTTGCGGCTGAAAAGCACTTGCAGATTAAAACGCAACTCGCCGAGTTAGCAAGTCCAACAAACCCCTTACGTGACCTAGATGTATTTCTGCTGGACAAAAGCTACTACCAAAGCCTGCTGCCAGATACCTATGAGGCAGGCCTTGAAACACTGTTTAATCATATTGCCAAGGAAAGGCAGGCCGCATACAAACGCGTGTGCACATTCTTCAAATCACGAGCCTACACACAAAAGTGCAAAAAACTGGAAACACTGTTTTCATCGGAGCCTGAGTTTGCAAGCGAGCTAGCCAAAATCTCAGTATTGAAAATCGCCAAGCAACGAACCCTCAAGCGCTACAAGAAAATATGCAATTTGGGAAACCAGATAGTCGACGACACACCCGACGAGGAAGTACATGAGCTAAGAATCGAGTGCAAAAAGCTGCGTTATTTGATGGAGTTCTTTTCTGAGCTGTTTCCGAAGAAACGCATTAGCGCCTTAATAAAATCATTAAAATCTTTGCAGACAATCTTGGGTGACTTTAATGATTATTCTGTGCAGAAAGAATTCCTGGCACAGTACCTTAGCAAAGAAAAAGATGCGCAGGTAGTAGCGGCTATAAATGGCCTGGTAGCGGTACTTCACCAGAAGCAACTTCAGGAAAGAGCCCGGGTATGCACCGCATTCGCTGCATTCAGCGAAGAAGCTATCGCAACAGAATTTCAACAACTTTTCGCACAGTAGGAGCCCAGAGTTCATGCGTGTTATCTCGTGTTACAGTATGAAAGGTGGCGTTGGTAAAACTGCTACCGCCGTAAACATTGCCTATTGGGCTGCAAAATCGGGGATAAAAACCCTTCTAATAGACCTTGACCCGCAAGGGGCCTCCTCCTTTTACTTTCGGGTTAGGCCCACTAAAAAGAGCTGGGGCAGCAAGTTTTTCAAAGCCTATAAAGAATTGATCCAGAATATCAAGGCCAGTGACTATGAAAACCTCGATGTTATACCCGCGCATTTAAGCTTCAGGAATTTCGACACCATGCTTGGCAACATTGGCAAGCGAAAATCCCGACTGCAAAAAATCATGAAGGGACTGAGCAAGGAATACAAGCTTATCGTTCTCGATTGCCCGCCAACCATCGGCTACCTGGCGGAATCGGTTTTTACCGCTTCTGACTTGATTTTTGTTCCAGTTATACCAACCACCTTATCGGAAAGAACCTACGAACAATTAAACGAATTCTTCAAGAAATTCGAATACAAGCGAAAAAAACTGGTGCCTTTTTTTTCAATGGTACAAGCTCAGAAAGGGCTGCATAAACGCACCATGGAGAGCATGAGATCACGTTATAAACTATTTATGAACACCAGTATTCCATTCTCAATAGATATCGAGAATATGGGTGAACACAGGGCACCCGTGGATACCTATGCACGCAACAAGCCGGCCAACAAAGCCTATTTTACCCTGTGGAAAGAAATGATCCCTTTGATAAAAAAAGCCTGACCATGAGCAAAGAAATAGAACGCAAATTTTTAATACAGGAACTGCCTTTCGAAGAAATGCAAACGGCAAAACCGCACCGAATTATCCAGGGCTACCTCTTTCTGGAGGACAAAAAGGAGCTCCGCGTTCGCAAACTGGGGCAGCAGTTCTATCTTACACAAAAAATCGGCAATGGCCTGGTAAGAGAAGAAAACGAGGAAGAAATCAGTGAAAATTGCTTCAATATGATGTGGCCCTTTACCGAAGGCAAGCGCTTGGAGAAGTTACGGTTTTCACTGCTGCTCAACGAACACATGTGTGAAATCGACGTTTACAGTGGTGATCTTTCAGACTTGATGGTTCTTGAGGTTGAATTTGCAAGCGAAATAAAAGCAAGATCATTCGAAGCCCCTGAGTTTTGCGTAAAAGAGATCACCGAGGACAAGCGTTACAAAAATGCCAACCTTGCCCTTTGGGGAAAACCAAAAGCTGAACCAGCTTGAGACCTGCTTACGACAACAAATAACGCGCAGACATCAGGCAGGCCCCAGGGGAATAGCGAATACAATCCACACAACCAGCAGAGCGGACCACGCTGCGAGAAAGCTTAGTGAGTATGGCAACATCATTGCCGCAATAGAGCCAATGCCAATATTTTTCTGATGTTGTTGCGCAAACGCCAGCACTACACCGAAATAGGGCATTAAAGGTGTAATGATATTGGTACAGCTATCACCCACCCGATAAGCCAGTTGCGTTGCTTCGGGAGCCACACCCAGGAACATCAGCATGGGCACGAAAACTGGCGCCAACAAAGCCCACTTTGCCGATGAACTGCCGATAAATAGGTTAATGGTCGCAGAAAGCAGTATTAGCAAAACCAGTAGTAACGCTGCTGGCATTTCAAATACAGCCAACAAGCCTGCCCCGTGTATCGCCAGAATAATACCGAGCTTGCTCCAAGCAAAGTAGCTCACAAATTGAGCGGCAAAAAACATCAAGACAATATAACCGGCCATGGCAGCCATATTGGACTCCATACCTTTAACAGCATCGGAATTCGTTTTATAGCTGCCGCTAACTTTTCCATACAGAAAACCTGCAATCCCCGCATACAAAGCCACAACGCTTACCACACCACTAATAAAGGGTGAGCGCGCAATGGTATACTCATCAGGGTCTCTTAAAACGCCCTGCTCCGGTATCAGCCCAAGTAATAACGCGGCAATAAAAAACAGGCTGAACCAGCCAACTGTTTTTAATGCGTTCTTTTGCTGTGGACTAAGCTCATCGATGTCGGATGGCGCCGTGCCACTCTGTGAAAACCGTTTTTCCACTACTTTGTCGGTAACCCACGAACCCACAAGACTGACCAGCAAGGTGGAAACAAGCATAAAATAGTAATTCGCCATAGCGCTTACTTTATAGCCTGGCGCCACCAGCATCGCCGCCTCTGTAGATATGCCAGCAAGCAATGCATCCAGAGGACCAATCAGCAGGTTGGCGCTGTAACCTCCAGAGACCCCCGCAAACGCAGCGGCAATACCTACCAAAGGATTCCGCCCAGCACTTTTGAAAATCATCGCAGCCAGAGGAATCAACACCACATAACCCACATCGGCTGCAATACTGGAGAGTACCCCTGCCAACACAACCATAAAGCTAAGAAATCGCTTGGGCGTTCGCGCCACCATAGAGCGCAGCAGGACAGCCAGCAGACCGGAATGCTCCGCTACACCAATTCCCAAAATAGCTACCAATACGGTCCCCACCGGTGCAAAGTTGACAAAGTTACTGACGGTGTTAGCAAGAATCATGTGCAAACCCTTAACACTGAGGAGGTTTACGGCATGAATTACTTCTCCCATGGTTGGGTGGATTGCAGCCCAATCAAGCAGGCTCGCTAACAAAGAGAGGCATAGTACGAACAAACAGAGATATACAAACAGCAGCACGGGATTCGGCAGCTTATTTCCGACACGTTCAATTGTATCCAGGGGGCTTACGAGTTTTAACATGAAAAGAGAGTTTCACTGCACTGTAAAACTCACTTTACCAGTAATATAAGCCGGAGGGAATGCTTTAACAGATATCCAGAATAGCGTAGGCGAGGCATGTATATTTTCAACAGCCTGCCAGCTTGGATATTTCATAAGCTGTTGGAATTCTCACGCCGGAATATTTGGATTAAGAGTGGCTCGTGAACTATTCAGCACATCAGCACATCTCTCAGAGCAGACAGTTAAGAACTCAATTCACGCGTTTTTATTAACTTGGCAATAGTTAGCTTAATAGTTCACAAAAGCGCTTATTTGAGATCGCGAACAAGTCTCAAGTGCTTTTTGACGATGCGCTCGTCGTAAGTTGCAGCACCATTGTTAAAATCAACATACCAGGAGTAGTGAGTATAAAAGTGGTATGGCGACGAAGACCACACATGACTTGACGGGGCATTGACAAACATTTGCAGATTCATTGCCGGCGTAACGCACTGTAACTCCGCCAGGGTACTTAACTCCCGAATATTCGGTATTCTCCAATCGGAAAAGCCAGCAAGGCCACCCTTATTGATGCTTCCCGGATACAGAAGAGCTTCGGCCCATGTCAGCTCCACGGGCGCTCCATTGTCACAAGCCTCGCCGTTAACGCCTTCAACGCACTGGCGCCACATCAGGCCCGTTTCCTTATCCGATACAAGGCCTTTGCCTGGTGATTCATAACGAGCAAGCGGCGCGGTCGCCAGAATATTTTCTGGCTGGCAGAACTGAGCTGCAAATAAGGATAAAGGAACCAGTAGTAACAACAATGAAAACAGAAAAATAAGCGTATTTTTTTTCAATTTCTTTTACTCAGTTATCGGATCAAGCTTGCGAACCAAGCGAACAGGCCTACCGTTAGAGCGCTGCAGCTCAGCACTGAACCCAAACTGAAAACTTACCGCCCAGGCACTGCCGGGCTTTCTCACTACAGGCGAACGACTCCAGTAAAAGTTATTTTGCGTGTTTGGAAAATACTCGCTGCTTATTGACGGTCGTGTTACACCAAAGTGAACCAGAGTTTCCAGCTCAGGCCGGGAAGGAAGTCGCCAATCGTTAAAACCACATAGCCCTTGCTCGTTAACACGACTGACAAACTCTCCAGTATTACAATAACTTGCCGGCGTATTTTTCTGGTAGCCAAAGCACTGATCGTAGTGCTGATTCCAATCGCCAACAGCGCCACCATTTTCGCTACTTTTTCCGCTATACCAGGCAAAACGGTCTTCCGCATTGTGAAGGCCAGCACCGCCTTCAGTGACGGTCTTAAGCTCCCACATCAACCCGCTGACCTTATCCACCACACAGCTCCACGCTGTTGCGGAGTCCACCAGGGACTCACCCTGACTGCCTATTTTTTGATATTCGAACGCTACTTTTCTATTTTCAAAAAGCGTATCCCTTCCCTGCATGCAATCCTGCTGAGACAAAATATCACCGCTGGGCGCCTGCCCCTCTGGCAGCTCTTGCGGGTTTATGTGGGCGGTACAGCCTTGGTTGATGGATTTGGGATAATTCCCGCCCCAGGTAATTCCGGTATCGTTCAAACGCGTTTGGCTAACACTTAGAGGCACAGACTCTGAACAGGCTATGAGCGTGCCTGCCAACAGGAATAAACTAACGCGCTTGTACCACATCATTATTTTTATCTTTTATAGCCCAGGTGAGTTGCCAATCATAATAAAGCCGAGGAAATAAGCAAAGGAATAAGCTCATAAACAGCAGGCCCGGTTTTGGATAGACCAAATTGTTTTCAGCGAAGCTGATCGCTCCAAGCTTAATTAGGCCTTCTAAATTTGCCGGACTTAGGGGAGAAGGTCCGCCCTCATCTAAAGGCCTCGCTATAAGATCGCTCAGCTGGCTGCCTGCAAGATGGTGCAATAGCAGCGCAGGTAAATTAGGCAAGTACTCCGGGAATAACGTCGGTTTCATAGCCCTGATAGCGAGGGTCCTGATCTGCTCCCAGTGCCACAGCGGCGGTATGAATCATATTCATTGGCGTGTAGCTTGAACCACCGGCAGTCGCTATTCCGCGACGGATAGCGCCACCGCCACCGGACATTACCAGAGGCACATCAGTGCTGCTGTGAGCATCGCCATTTCCCATATCGCTTAATTCGCAAACGATGGTGGAATCCAGAACACCGACATTTTTCAAGGCCTGAGTAACATATGCCGCCAGACTGCTCATATGATTACGCGTCTCGCTAAAGTGAGGATAACTGGAATCACCATCGTTACCACCATGAATCGATGCATGATAAATACCGGAGAAATTCAGGTAAGGGAACGCAAATTCTCCCTGATGATTTCCAAACGCAATGGAAGCGGAGGAGGTGAGATTACAATTCAGGGCCAGCGCGAGAATATCTGCCTGCAAATGCGCCTGCTGCTCGAAGGTGTCATAACTCAGCTCAAAGGGCGTGGGCTCTACCGCTGCATCACAGGAAATGCCACCATTGTTGAGAGAGTTCAAGCGAGCTTCTGTTTCCTGAATAGCGGTAAGGTGGGAATCCAGCCTGTGCTGTTCATAATTGCCGAGCTTGGAGGAAAGTGCCGAAAGGGCTTCCTTATGGGCATCTATCACACTGCCTTTAGTGTTGCTGGTGCCACCAGTTGAAAGGTTGCCAAACAAGCGGTTGAACGCATTAAACGGGTTGTCTTCAAAAGGCACTTCAGCACCGGCATCTCGCGTAAGATAACCATGCCCATTACTGTGGACACCCAGATTAATATACGTGAAGGGGTTATTGGCCCCCAGAATTCGGCCAACATTTACGTCGAAGCTGTCATCCGTCCAACGATTGTTGATCAAGGTTGGCATTACGCCGTGCCCTCCGCGATGGTGACTCATGTTCACCAGGAAATTGCATTCGTCTTTAACGCTCGCATAGGGTTGAGACATTATCGGAAACGAACTCAAATCTGCTGCGGGCTTCCAGTTATTTGGAATGCAGCCGTCGGGACAATAAATGATAACCGATTTATTTGGCCCGCTCTGTGCCTCGGCCATACGTGACAACATCATGCCACCAACGAGGGGAGACGCTTTAAATAAACCGCGGCTGATACCAGCAGAAGATAATATTTTCAGAAAATCGCGGCGTTGTTTATCAAATTTATTCTTGTATCGCTTTTTCATGATCTTAACCTTTAAATTTTTCACTCATCAATAGAACAATGTCGTTTAGAGGTGACCGCTGCCCTGCAGCGGTCTCTGTCTCTTATTCGCTCCTGGACCAGGCTTTGCGGTAGCGCACGGCATCAATGGTACTCATGCTCTCCAACATCGCTCTTGGGCTTTGTTCCATCATGGTGTTAGTCAGGTTCCTAACCTCACAGGCATAGCCATTTTTCTCATCGGCTGTGAGAGTTGGACCCTCAAGATCGTCATTATCAATACCTTCAATACCCACTCCCGTTACATAGCGGAACAGGTTCTGAGGCACACACTGCTGGGCATTAGGCAGAGTACTGATTATCTGCCCAAGGCCTTTGGTTCCCTGGAAGCTCTGGAAAATATCCTTATCGTTTAGCTTCTCAGGTGCGTACAGCTGACCGGAAGCATCAATGGCGTTGCCCTTGAGGTCAGCGCTTCGCAAATTACCCACCGTATCGAAATCTTCCATACCAAAGCCCAGCGGGTTAATCCACTCACGGTGACAAGCCTGGCAGTCATCATCACCGGTAATTGCATCGTATCGCATGCGATTGGTGGTGCTCGATTCAGCCAGGAAGTCTTTCAGCTCTTCGATTTTCGCGGCACGATCAGCGAATACACCTGCTGGTGGTTCAGGCTGGTTCTGACAGAGCATTCTGCGGCGAACCCTCACCGAGCGGCGAATCGGAGATGTTTCCGCTTCTTCTGCCCAACGGGCCATAAAGGCACCATTGGCAAGAATACCACCGCGCGTTGTGGTGGAAACCTGCTGGAAGGATTCCCCCCCCACACCAGTGATACCGTAGTGTTGTGCCAAAGGTCCGTTCACAAAGGTGTAATCGGCGTTATACAGTGAGGAGAACTGCTCATCCTCAGAGAGCATCACATGAGCAAATACTTCACGAATCTCCTGCTTCAAATGCGGCACTACGCTGTCAAAGTTGGGGTAACTGCCATCATCCTTAGGCGAACTCTCCAGGTTTTCTGTGTCCAGCCAATGTGCAACGAAATCTCCCATCAGCTCCCTCGCTTCAAAGGAGTTCAGCAGGCGCTCTGCTTCCGCTCGTATCTCGGCAAGCGAATCCAACTGGCCATTCTGTGCTTTCTGCCAGGTGCTGTCATCTGGAGAAGAACCGGTAAAGGTGTAACTCAACCAGGTAGCCATTTCATAAGACGTTAACTCGAAAGCATCACCATCAATAGTTGAATTGTTGGGATTTGGCTCACCCAGCTCGTGGCGGTAGAGGAACTGCGGTGAGGATAAAGCCGCTTCAAGCGCCATCTGAATTCCGGCTTTTACATCACCTCCAGTCGCACTGCCGTTGGCCATGCTGCTGTAGACAGAACTCTCATTGCCCTCCAGCGGTCGTCGGAACATGCGCGGTAGAAGATCATTAACAAACTGGCTGGCACAACTCTGATTAAAGTTGCCATTACAGCTCAAACTACCGTTAAAGCTATTGTCAGCGGCCCACTGGGCAACAGTCTCTGCCGTCGTCAGGTAACTGTCATAGCTGTTACCCACCACTGATGAATGTGTATTGTTAACGAAATAACCAATATAGGTATCTGCGGCCAGGCTGACAGAAGCATCAAAGTTTACGCCTAGCAATCGCTTCACAGTGTTTTGATACTCCGGGCGGGTGAGCAGCTTCAACTGTCGAGCACCATAACTAATACCATCACAGGCTAGTGATGTGTCATCATCCCAGAAGGTTGCTTCCAGATAATCGACAATGCGTTCACCGCAGGTAGTGCCGCAGGACTCTGGGTCATTCTGTGGCATCTGTGCAGCGATGTACTGCGCCATTTGCGCTTTGTCCTGCTCTTCATTCAAAGCAATACCCACTGAACCACCAGCGGCATCCGCACCATGACAACCGGCACAGCTTTGCGAGTAATACTGCTCACCGGTTAACTCACCACCGGAGCTGGAAGAAGAAGAGCTGGAGCTAGAGCTGCTGCCACCAGGGCCACTGCAGCTGGGTACAACAAAACTACCGTTCTTATTACCCTGAATACCAAAGCTGGTAGAGCCGTCTGGATTTAAGTTCGCATTCCAGCCGACATTAGTCGCGGTTACTGTGGTTCCACTTTCTGTAAGGTTGGCGTTCCAGGAACCAGTGACTTGTGGATCCGAATTAAATTGCAGTGTTATTTCCCAGCCATTTACGCTGCTGCTGCCACTGTTGGTAACAGTGACATCCAGCTGATAACCAGACCCCCAGTCGTTTGCCAGGGAGACATCACAAGTAACGCCTCCACCACTGCTGGTGTTACCCGAAGAACTTGAACTACTGGACGACGAGCTTGAGCTGGATGAAGAGCTGCTCGACGAGGAACTGGTTGAACTGGAACCTCCTTCCGGAACGATCTTGTAGAGCTCGCCAGTACTGATATGAGTGAACATCAGTTCGCCATTGTTCGCTTCACCAAAGGCTGTGATTTTGTATGGCGTATCGGCCAATTCCTCGAGCCTGTAGCTGTCACCATCACGACTAACCGCCCAGATACGCCCGGTTTCATAGTCACCAACAATATACTGACCATTTCGCCCAGCGATCTGGCTGCCCCGATAGACATACCCGCCCGTGATGGATGCGCTGATACTGTGATCAAGCTCCACTACCGGCGGTTCATAAGGCCCTGAAGAAGTGCAATCTCTGAAAGTTCGCATATTGCCTTCATAACAAACCCAACCATAATTTTTGCCGGCCTCAATAATATTCACCTCTTCCCATTGAGCCTGACCAACATCCGCCAGCCATAACTCGCCAGTGACTTTGTCGAAACTCCAGCGCCAGGGGTTACGCAGACCGTAGGCATAGATCTCATCCAGCACACTATTGTCATTAACGAAGGGGTTATCCGACGGCACGGTGTAGGTGCTGCTGGAATCCACGTCGATACGAATCATGGTTCCAAAATAATTACTGGTATCCTGTGCATCATCTTGCGGATCATTGGCTGAACCTCCGTCACCAAAAGCGGCGTAGAGGTAACCATCGGGACCAAAGTGAATGTCACCACCGTTGTGGTTGGAGTAGGTTTGCTTGAAGCTAAAAATATCTTGTCGAGAATTGAGGTCCAGGCTGTTTCCGTCACTGCTCTCTCTAAAGCGCGCAATCACAGACCTCATGGGACTGTCCTGAGGAGTGGTCATAGAGACATAGACACTGTTATTGGCGGGATAATCCGGGTGGAATGCCAAACCAAGCACGCCCCCTTCATTTTCAGTGTCAACAATATCGCTCAAATCGATATAGGTATTCTTGGTTGATGTCCCTTCATTAATTGCATCTATCCAATAGATGCGGCCATCTTTCTCAAGCACATACCAGCGGGAGTCGTCACCAGGTGCCTGCACCAAACCCAGTGGCCTGTTAAACCAAAGATTGGGGAACGCGCGCTCTACAAGGATGTCCTGTGGCGCTTGGCTACCCGACGAACTACTTGATGATGAACTCGAACTACTAGAGCTGGAGCTGGAAGAAGAACTGGAACTCGAACTGCTGGAGCTTGTACTGGAACTACTGCTGGAGCTTGAACTGCTCGAACTTGAACTGCTCGAACTTGAACTGCTCGAACTTGAACTGCTCGAACTTGAGCTGCTCGAACTTGATGAAGAGCTGGAACTAGAGGAGCTTGAGGACGAGCCAGACCCGCCATCGCAGATACTGCCGTTGACAGTTGGCAGGTTGCCGGGATTGGCTCCGTTTCTGCTCGCTTGGAATCCCAGGTCAACATAGGCTCCTGGTTGAATCGTGGTATTCCAGGCTTCGCCTCTAGCGGTATATGGATTGCTCCCGCTTAACTGCCCACCCCACGCATTATTAATCGTGGTTCCATCAGAGTATTGCCAGGAAACTTCCCAGCTGACTGCAGACGTACCGTCATTTGAAATACGGATATTACCAATGTATCCAGAACCCCAGTCGTTACCGATGGTGTACTCACAAGCACCAAATGCCTGTACTGCTGCAAATAGTGGAAATATCACAAGCGCCGACCTTAAGCGCTTAATAGGGTTTTTATTCATTATTAGCCCCTGCTTTTAGGTTTTATTGTCAAGCAACTAGCCAGACTAAAGTGCTAACCGCATGCTGCCCTCTTGGAGGAAAAACGTACAGAGGATAACCATCAGATCCCTGAATGTCTATGAGGATAAAAATTTCCTACCTTTATAATCAGCTAGGTTTAGTTTTTCAAAGTGCAAAACATCACCTATTTAAACAAATGTATGGTTGAAACACTTCTTTTTATTCTAATATGGAATAATAAAAACCTATTAAAATTGCGATCTAGTCTATGTTTGCTTTAGACGTTTTGACTGATATTAAATATTCCGCAAATAAAACACATCGCCTATTTATTAGTTATTCCTTTAACCCTCACCACTTATCCAATACTTTTTAATGAGATCAACCTTTGATTTTCCCAAACCATTTGACGTTTGTCTGATTACGGGCAGAGCCCCATAACTGGCTATTTGGCAGGCCCGTATTGCTCACAACTATCGCAGTAAAATGTTAGTTAGCCGAAAGCGGGAAGGTAATTACCTCTTTGGATGTTGGGTAGCCCCTGGAAAACCACATCGACGGCCGCTTTTATAATGAGCGACGTCTAACGCTGGGCATTCAGGCGAATTTTTAACGTTTAACATCCAAAAAAAAAAAGCCCGCAAATGCGGGCTTTTTTTGATACTCAGAAAAGTTTCTTACAACAGAAGTTTCCTTACATCCGCCAACACCGTATTCAGAAAGGTAAAGAACTTACCCGCATCCGCGCCATTAATGGCTCGATGATCGTAGGAGAGTGACAGTGGCAACATCTGCCGAGGAATAAACTCAGAGCCATTCCAAACAGGTTTAACCGCGGCCTTCGACACTCCCAGAATAGCCACTTCCGGAGCGTTGACGATCGGTGTAAAGCCAGTGCCTCCAATTGGCCCCAGGCTGGAAATGGTGAAACAGCCACCCTGCATGTCCCGTGGCAGCAACTTACCCTCTCGGGCTTTGCCCGCCAGCTCAACAGACTCTTTTGCCAGCTCATACAGGCCTTTTTTATCCACATCGCGAATAACAGGCACCATCAAACCGTTTGGTGTGTCCACTGCTACACCAATGTGCACATAATCTTTCTGTACCAGATGCTCACCATCGGTATGAAGTGAAACATTGAAGCTCGACTCAGCACGAAGAGCAACAGCACAGGCTTTCAACAGAAAGGGTAGCGGCGTTAATTTTACGCCCTTCTTTTCTGCTTCGGCTTTCATGCTCTTGCGGAAATCTTCCAGCTCGGTGATATCAACATCGTCAAACTGGGTAACGTGAGGCACGTTTAACCAGTTGCGGGACATGTTCACTGCCGTGAGCTTCTTGATTTTGGACATTTTCACCAGTTCAATTTCACCAAACTGAGAGAAGTCCACTTCGGGCACAGGAGGAATTCCCGTTCCGCCACTTACTGCCGCCGCTGCAGGCGCTCTCTGCAGAGCTGCCTTCACAAAACTGCGAACGTCATCTTTCTGGATGCGATTACGTGGCCCGGAAGGTTTCACTTTTGTCAGGTCAACACCTAACTGGCGAGCCAGCTGGCGAACCGCCGGACCGGCGTAAACATCACCGCTGGTGACACTCGCTTGCTGAGTATCTGCTATCGCAGAAGCAGCAGGCTTGCTCGACGATGCCGCCGCTGGCGCTGGAGCCGTGCTCGCCGCTGGGGATGACGCTGGAGCGCCAGCCACTTCCAATTTCATAACAGGCGTGCCTTCGGAAACTTTATCGCCTTCACTGATCAGCATGCTAACGACTTTACCGCTGTGAGGTGCGGGCACCTCCATCGAAGCTTTGTCGCTCTCAAGCACAACCATCGATTCGCCTTCAAGAATTTCCTCGCCCTCGGAAACGCAAACCTCAATCACGTCCACGTCTTCCGAGCCACCGATATCCGGTACATTGACATCAATGACGCCCCCACTCGTCGCTGGCGCAGTTTCAACCGCCGCAGGTGCAGGACGACTCGCCGGCGCTTCCGCAACAGGCACTGCAGCCGGAGCGGAAGCAGCGCTTCCTGCAAGCGCCATAACCAGCATGTCATCCCCTTCGGAAACCTTGTCGCCCTCATTGAGGATCAGGCTGACAACCTTGCCGCTAACGGGTGATGGAACTTCCATCGAGGCCTTGTCACTTTCCAGCACGATGAGCGAGTCACCTTCATTAACGTCATCACCCGCGCTGACGCACACTTCAATCACGTCAACACCTTCTGAGCCTCCAATGTCGGGAACCTTAATTGTTTGCTCGCCACCGGAAACGACCTCTTCGGCTGGCGCAGGCGCGGCTGCCGGAGCGGACACCACTTCTGGTGCAGCAGGCTCTACTGCAGCCGGAGCAGCTTCCACCTCGCTAGCAGTACCCTCAGCAGCAGTATCTGTCTCCATTTCGATGATGCTGTCTCCCTCGGAGACGGTGTCACCTTCATTTATCAACACCTTAACAACGGTTCCGGCCACAGGACTGGGAATCTCCATGGAGGCCTTGTCAGACTCCAATACAACCAGAGAATCTTCTGCTGCAACGACATCGCCAACCGCAACGCATACTTCAATAACATCTACATTTTCCGAGCCGCCAATATCGGGCACAGGTATAGTTTGCTTAGCCACTACTTCACTCCCCTCTTAGCACGTTGTCGGATCAGTTTTTTCGGAGTCGATACCATATTTCTTCATGGCGTCGGCAACGGATTTTGCAGGCACTTTACCCTCGTCTGCCAGGGTTTTGAGAGCAGCAACAGTGACGAAGTAGCGGTCGACTTCAAAGAAGTTACGCAGCTTGCCACGGGTGTCCGAGC